>Ga0265798_10003130_pt1 | contig 23826 bp, 22 predicted proteins | sample P3T30metagenome_FD_192430 | JGI IMG/M metagenome (GOLD analysis project Ga0265798, IMG submission 192430) | Plant litter microbial communities from East Loma Ridge, Irvine, California - P3 T30 | ecosystem: Environmental > Terrestrial > Plant litter > Unclassified | place: USA: California... | reverse complement strand
TCGCTGGGCATGAAGCAGTGCAAAGCGAACCCATGGGACGACTTCGGCATGACCCACAAGAAGGGCGACAAGGTCAAGGGTTCGATCAAGTCGATCACCGACTTCGGCGTGTTCATCGGCCTGCCAGGCAACATCGATGGTCTGGTGCACCTGTCGGACCTGTCCTGGACCGAAGCCGGCGAAGAAGCCGTGCGTCGCTTCAAGAAGGGCGACGAGCTGGAAGCCGTCGTGCTGGCCATCGACGTCGAGCGCGAGCGTGTTTCGCTGGGCGTCAAGCAGCTGGAAGGCGACCCGTTCAACAACTTCGCTTCGCTGAACGACAAGGGCACCCTGGTCACCGGCACCGTGAAATCGGTTGAGCCAAAAGGCGCCGTGATCTCGCTGAGCGAAGAAGTCGAAGGCTACCTGCGCGCTTCGGAAATCTCGCGTGACCGCGTGGAAGATGCCGGCACCCACCTGAAAGTGGGCGACAAGGTCGAAGCCCTGGTCATCAACATCGATCGCAAGGCTCGCAGCATCCAGCTGTCGATCAAGGCGAAAGACAATGTCGACACCCAGGAAGCAATGAGCAAGCTGGCCAACGACAACAGCGCAGCTTCGGGCACCACCAGCCTGGGCGCACTGCTGAAGGCCAAGTTCGACAACAAGAACTAATTGTTCCTGAGGCGACCAGATGACCAAGTCCGAGCTGATCAACCGCCTGGCTGAGCGCTATTCTCAGCTGGTGGCGAAAGATGCCGAGTTTGCCGTCAAGACCATTCTCGATGCGATGACCAACGCCCTGGCGACCGGGCAGCGCATCGAGATCCGCGGTTTCGGCAGCTTTGCCCTGAACAGCCGGCCCCCGCGCATCGGCCGCAACCCGAAGTCCGGCGACAAGGTGATGGTGCCCGAAAAACGGGTGCCCCACTTCAAGCCGGGCAAACAGTTGCGCGAGCGGGTGGATGCGATGGTTGGGCAACCGATTATCGAAGACTGAAGTCGTCTGCCGCGTGCGGACAAAAAACGGCGTCTCTTTGGGGATGCCGTTTTTTTTTGAGATAGTGGTTCGTGCAAAATTGGGTTCCGGCCTTCGCCGGAACGACGGTCTTTGGGCTAAAGGTAAACTCAAACAACGTCATCCCGGCGAAGGCCGGGATCCAATTCCGTCGCGTCCCGCCAGCTCATCCTCACACCTGCACCCCAAGCCTTTTGCCTATATCATGTTGGATATGCGACACTTCGCCTTTGTGCACTCAACCACCGGGCACTGCTGATGAAATTTGTTTCGACCATCGCCGGCATCATCGTCTTCGTCCTGTTCTTCGGCTTCGCCCTGAAGAACACCCAGGAAGTCGACCTGCGTTTCTTCCTGAACTATGAATTGCGCGGCCCGCTGGTGCTGATGCTGCTGGCGTTTTTTGTCGCCGGCGCCGCCCTCGGTATCCTGGCCCTGACCCCGACCGTGTTCCGCCAGCGCCGCCAGACCTCGCAGCACAAGAACACCATCCAGGCCCTGCAGAGCGCCGCCGGCACCGGCAGCGCCCAGCCGACGCCGGACGCCGTGAACCCGGCGCATTAAGCCGCGCCCCACACAGAACAAGAACACATGGAATTCGAAATCTGGATGCTGCTTGGCATCCCCTTTTTCTTCGGACTGGGCTGGATCGCCGCCCGCGTCGACATCAATGAACTGGTCTCCGAATCGCGCTCGCTGCCGCGCGGCTATTTCAAGGGCCTGAACCACCTGCTCAACGACCAGCCGGACAAGGCCATCGACGCCTTCATCGAGATCCTCAAGCTCGACCCCGAATCGGCTGACATGCACTTTGCCCTCGGTAACCTGTTCCGCCGCCGCGGCGAGACCGAGCGCGCGATCCGCGTCCACCAGAACCTGCTGGCGCGTCCCGACCTGCCGGCCGAGCAGAAGGCGCATGCGCGCTACGAGCTCGGCATGGACTACCTGAAGGCCGGCCTCCTGGACCGCGCCGAGGAAGCCTTCAACCTGCTGGTCGACACGACCTATGCCGTACAGTCGCGCAAGGCGCTGCTGGAAATCTACCAGCGCGAAAAAGAATGGCGCCGCGCCATCGACGTGGCCGTGGGCCTGCAGGAATCCGGCGCCGGCGCGCGCCAGAAGGAAATCGCGCAGTTCTACTGCGAACTGGCGCAAGACGCCCTGGTGCACCTGCCGCCAAGCGAAGCCATGGCCCTGCTCGACAAGGCCCTGCAGGCCGACCGCTCCAGTGTGCGCGCAACCATCCTGTATGGCGACGCCCAACTGGCCCAGGGCGACACCGAGGCGGCGCTGGTCACCTGGCGCCGTGTCGAGCAGCAGAGCGTGCCGCACGTGGCCCTGGTGGCGGCGCGCCTGATGGATGGCTACCGCAAGGTCGGCCGGCCGCAGGAAGGCGTCAACCTGCTGCGCGCCTACCTGGCCGAAGCCTCGTCGATCGACCTGATCGAAGTCGTGTTCAAGGCCGTGATCGAACTCGATGGCGTCGAAGCTGCCAAACAGCTGGTGGTCGAGGAACTGCGCCGCAATCCGACCCTGCTGGGCCTGGACAAGCTGCTGGAAGCGCGCCTGATGGATGCCCCGACCCACGTCTGGGAAGAACTGTCGATGGTAAAAAACCTGGTGCAGCGCTACACCCAGAAGCTGGCGCGCTACCAGTGCAGCCACTGCGGCTTCAAGGCACGCCAATTCTACTGGCAATGTCCGGGCTGCAGCCGCTGGGAAACCTACCCGCCGCGCCGTACCGAAGAACTCAATGTGATGAACTGAAGGCCAGATGACCGACCTGACCCCGAGCCGCCTGCTGGCGGCAGACAGCTTCCGCCGCAGCGCGGCCCCTGACCTCGCCAGCGTGCGCCTGCTGGTGGTGGGCGACGTCATGCTCGACCGCTATTGGTTCGGCGACGTGTCCCGCATCTCGCCGGAAGCCCCGGTGCCGGTGGTGCGCATCGCGCGCCGCGAAGAGCGCCTGGGCGGCGCCGCCAACGTCGCGAGGAATGCGGCCGCGCTGGGCGCCCACACGGGCCTGCTCGGCATCACCGGCCGCGACGAGGCGGGCGACGAAGTCGAGAAGCTGCTGAAGGAAAGCGGCATCCACAGCTACATGCGGCGCGACGAGGCGATCTCGACCATCATCAAGTTGCGCGTCATCGGCCGCCAGCAGCAGATGGTGCGCATCGACTTCGAGGATGCACCGAGCGAGAACGTGCTGGTCGAGAAGCTCGACCAGTTCAAGGCGCTGCTGCCGAACTACGACGTGGTGATCCTGTCCGACTACAACAAGGGCGCGCTGGTGAACGTGGCCGAAATGGTCAAGGTGGCGCGCGCGGCCGGCAAGGTCGTGCTGGTCGACCCGAAGGGCGACGATTTCACGCCCTACACCGGCGCCAGCATCCTGACCCCGAACCGCGCGGAACTGCAGCGCGTGGTTGGCGCCTGGAAGACCGAGGAACAATTGACCGAAAAGGCCCAGCGCCTGCGCGCCGAGCTGGGACTGATGGCCTTGCTGGTGACGCGCTCGGAAGAGGGCATGAGCCTGTACAGCGAGAAGGAAGTCTTGCACGTGCACACCGAGGCGCGCGAAGTGTTCGACGTCTCGGGCGCGGGCGACACCGTGATCGCGACCCTGGCCGCGATGCTCGGCGCAGGCGCACCGCTGGACGAAGCGCTGGCCACCGCCAACCGCGCCGGCGGCATTGTGGTCGGCAAACTCGGTACCGCGACGGTTACCAGAGAAGAGCTGTTCCCCTCTTGAGTTCGCTCAAGCCCGGACCGTCAACGGCGTCCGGGGATCTCCGTTAGGGCAAGGATGGCCGGCGCTCGCTGGCCATCGTCCTCAACAACACGGAGAACCATCACATGATCAAGAAATTGGTATTCGCTATTGCCGCGCTGGTCGCGTCGACCGGCTTCGCTTTTGCGCAGGTCGACGTCAACAAGGCCGACGTGGCCGCGCTGGACGGCGTCAAGGGCGTGGGCCCGAGCATGTCGAAGATGATCCTCGAAGAGCGCGCCAAGGGCGAGTTCAAGGACTGGGGCGACTTCCAGGACCGCATCAAGGGCATGAAGGGCAAGAAGGCGATGAAGCTGTCGGAGGCTGGGCTGGTGGTCAACGGCAAGCCGATGGAGGCGAGCATGGCCAAGCCGGCGAAGTCGGAGAAGACCGCAGCCAAGAAAGAAGCTAAGTCGGAGAAGGCAGCAATGTAATGTTGTCAAAGAACCCGCGGCAACGCGGGTTTTTTATGCCAGTGCTAGAGCGTTGATTTGTCGACAAACTGGGCGGCCCGAGCAATATATTCCTTTGACGGAATATGCCTCTTGTGGAATGCCTTCATCACGATTGGATATGTCAGCGAGATGAAGATGGCCAGAAAAATTAATGAATAACGTTCGAAGATGACGCCCGAAGCGCAACAGCGCTCGGAACAGCAGTTCCAGGAATTGTTGCAGGAAATGCCGTTGCATGAACTGCGCCGGGCTCGCGGTCTGTCGCAGAAGGCGCTGGCCGAGGTCCTGCATGTCGAGCAGCCAGCGATCGCGAAGATGGAAAAACGTGCCGACATGTATATCTCGACGCTGCGTTCCCATATTTTCAATAGGCTGGACCGCGACGCGGAGCTTGCAACTTAGCCGCCAACTTCTGACGCGTCATTCATCCATGTATTGACTGACACCACGCAGACCGCATGAGAAGATGTGCATGTCATTCGCACTTCATAAACCAGAAAGGTACTCATGCCTCACGCCCGCGTCTCTTCCCACTTGCTGGCCGCACTGCTCGCTGTCGCCACAGGCGCCGCAACCGCAGCTCCGCAAGCCGCCGACAAAGCCCCGGACATCACCCGCCAGCAGCCCCAGATCAAGAAAATCCTCGCCGAGATCTCGCCCAAGCGCATCGAAGCCTACGTCGCCAAGCTGGTCAGCTTCGGCACCCGCCACACGATGTCGGAAACCGAATCCGAGACCCGCGGCATCGGCGCCGCGCGGCGCTGGATCAAGGCCGAGATGGAGCGCTGCGGCGCCGGCACCGGTTTGCAGGTCGCCTTCGACAGCCACGTCGCCCCGGTCTCGGCGCGCATCTCGCGTCCAACCGAAATCGTCAATGTGGTCGCAACCCTGCCGGGTAGCCAGGATGCCTCGAAGGACCGCATCTACGTCACCAGCGGCCACTACGATTCGCGCGTCTCGGACGTGATGAACTACACCGCCGACGCCCCGGGCGCCAACGACGATGCCTCGGGAACCGCAGCCGTGATGGAGCTGGCTTGCGTGATGTCGAAGTACAAGTTCGACGCGACCCTGGTGTTCATGACCGTGGCCGCCGAAGAGCAGGGCCTGCTGGGCGCGCGCCACTGGGCGACCCAGGCGCGTGAGAAGAAGCTGAACATCGCCGGCATGTTCACCAACGACATCATCGGCAGCTCGCGCGCCGACAACGGCAAGGTCGACAACAAGCAGGTGCGCCTGTTCGCGCAGAGTATCCCGGCCACCAAGGAAATGAGCGACGCCATCCGCACCCTGGTGCAGACCGGCGGCGAGAACGATTCGATCTCGCGCCAGCTGGCCCGCCACACCAAGGAGCAGGGCGAGCGTTACCAGAAGGATTTCAAGGTCTCGGTGATCCAGCGCCATGACCGCTATCTCCGCGGCGGCGACCACATGCCCTTCCTGGAGCAGGGCTACGCCGCGCTGCGTTTCACCGAGCCGGCCGAGGACTTCGCGCACCAGCACCAGGACCTGCGCACCGAAAACGGCAAGGTCTATGGTGACCTGATCGAGTTCAATGACTACGACTACATCGCCAAGGTCACGCGCGTGAACGCGGCGGCACTGGCTTCGCTGGCGCTGGCACCAAGCGCGCCGCAGGCGGTAAAACTGCGTACCGACAAGCTGACCAACGATTCGACCCTGGTGTGGCAGGCCAATCCGGAACCGGACCTCGCCGGCTACCGCGTGGTCTGGCGCGAGACCACCGCTGCCAACTGGCAGGGATCGAAGTGGGTCGGCAACGTCAACGAGGCGACGATCGACCTGTCGAAGGACAATGTATTCTTCGGCGTGCAGGCGGTGGACAAGGACGGCAATGTCAGTCCGGCGACCTATCCGATGCCGCAGCGTTGATCGGCAGGTGGTGCGCCCCGAGGGGCGCGCCACCCACGGACGGCCACAACAAGTACGCCAGCTCGCGGACCGGATTAGAATAGCGGTTTGAAGAAATCGCGAAAGACCACGGAATGGCTTACAAGACCATCGAAGACACGATCGGCAACACCCCGCTGGTGCAACTGGTGCGCCTGCCGGGCGCCGACGCGGCTGCCCGCAACAACATCATCCTCGGCAAACTCGAGGGCAATAACCCGGCCGGCTCGGTGAAGGACCGCGCAGCCATGTCGATGCTGCGCGGCGCCGAGGCGCGCGGCCAGATCAAGCCGGGCGACACGCTGATCGAAGCGACCAGCGGCAATACCGGCATCGCGCTGGCAATGGCCGCCGCGATCCGCGGCTACAAGATGGTGCTCCTGATGCCGGATAACCTGTCGGTCGAGCGCCGCCAGAGCATGGCCGCCTACGGCGCCCAGATCATCCTGACCCCGAAGTCGGGCGGCATGGAATACGCGCGCGACATGGCCGATCAGATGCAGAAGAATGGCCAGGGCATCATCCTCGACCAGTTCGCCAACGGCGACAACCCGAACGCCCACTATGAGAGCACCGGCCCCGAAATCTGGCGCGACACCGACGGCCGCGTCACCCACTTCGTCAGCGCCATGGGCACCACCGGCACCATCATGGGCGTGTCGCGCTACCTGAAGGAACAGAACGAGGCGATCCGCATCGTGGGCGCCCAGCCGGAAGAGGGTTCCTCGATTCCCGGCATCCGCAAGTGGCCGGAAGCCTACCTGCCGAAGATCTACGACAAGGCGCGTATCGACCAGGTCGAGGAAGTCGGCCAGGCCGCGGCCGAACAGATGGCGCGCCGCCTGGCGGCCGAAGAGGGCATCTTCTGCGGCATCTCCGCAGCCGGCGCCTGCGAAGTGGCGCTGCGCATCTCGCAGACGGTCGAAAACGCCACCATCGTGTTCGTGGTGTGCGACCGCGGCGACCGCTATCTGTCGACCGGGGTGTTCCCGGCCTGATCCGCCTGCGGCACAAATACAAAAGCCATCCGCGAGGATGGCTTTTTGCTTTTCCCAAGCTCAATAGCAGGTACGGCAGGACACGCGGCCCTGCCGGATGCAACAAAGGGCGATTACGCCTCTTTCGGTGCGGCGCCTTCTTTCGGCTTGAACTGCTTGTCGCTGATGCGGAACTTGGCGCGGCGGTCGCCCATGAGGTAGCGCAGGTCGCGGATCGACAGGTCGCTGACTTCATGCATGCGGATCAGAAGCGAAGCGCCGACCGGCAGGCGGTGGTGACGGATCTTCGAGATCACCGGCGGCGCCACTTCCAGCGCGCGCGACAGCGCCGCGTCATTCTTGAGGCGGAGGTTCTCGATCAGGGTGTCGAGCAAGCGGTTCGGGTTGTATTGCAGGAGTTCATCGGACTCCGAATCGCTGTTCATGTCGATGCCGACTTGGTTTGTCATGATGCAATATCCTATTTTTGGGTTGGACGAAGCCTGATACAGTGCTCGGCTCCAGACAGGTTATTTGGTAATTTTCTATTCAATTGTACAACTAATTTCTTATTTGATACTTAATGGCAATAAGAATCAGGGACTTCTCTTCAGAATTGTTGTCTCATCGCAACAATAGCTGCAATGCAATTCTCTCACAAACTCACTGCAATGGTTATTGTTTTTTGATTAATCAGTAGTGTAGTAAGAATATGCTATTGATGCCGCACAGTATGAAAAGAACTATCAGAATACTAAGAAAACGGGGGGTATGGCGGTCGCGTAGATGTTTCTATGCAGAATCTACGGAATAAGGAGGCATACCCCCGGGGGTATAGGAGGGAAGTTGCGAGATTACGACAGTGTATCGCCAGGAAACTTCTTACAAACTGATACAAAGTTACCTAGCCAGCAATGCTTAGTCGCTGCGAGCAGTACGGACGGCTCGGCCAAGTTCGATCACAGACATGGCATAGAAGTAACTGCGGTTGTACTTGGTGATAGCAAAGAAGTTATCGTTTGCCACCCAGTACTCGGTCGCCTCGGCGCCATTCTGCAGATCGATCAAGCCGTACAAGCGCTCGGCCGGCAAAGCCTGGGCCGTGGTAATGCCGGCGGCGCGTAGTTCTTCGGGGCGCAGAGTAGCGCTCAGTCCGCGCTCCAGCAGCGGTTCCCAGGCCCGGCTCGGCGACACATCGGCGGCGAAGACCGGGCTGCCGCCGTGTTCCGGATTCCACCCATGCTGGATCAGGAAATTGGCGACGCTGCCGATCGCATCTTCGCTCGAATTACGCAGGTCGATCTGGCCATCCTTGTCGAAGTCGACGCCGTATTTCAGGATATTCCCGGGCATGAACTGCGGCATGCCGACCGCGCCCGCGAACGAGCCCAGCACCGAGAACGGCTCGACCTTGTGCTCGCGCGCAAACAGCAGGGTGTTGGCCAGTTCGCTGCGGAAGAAAGCCATGCGGGGGCTGCGGTTGGGGGTTTCCGGATAGGCGAAGGCGAGGGTGGTGAGGGTATCGAGCACGCGGAATTTACCCGTGTCGCGGCCATAGATCGTCTCGACGCCGATGATGCCGACGATGACCTCGGCCGGGACCCCATAGGCCGCCTCGGCGCGCGCCAGGGCCGTGGCGTTCTCGTTCCAGAAGCGCACGCCGGCGGCGATGCGGATCGGTTCGATAAAGCGGTCGCGGTAGGCTTGCCAGTTCTTTGGCTTGCCGGGCGGCGCGGGTTTCACCAGCTGCACCGCGGAATCGATGAAGCGCGCCTGGCCGAACAGCGCGTCGAGCTCGGCGCGATCGAAACCGTGCTGGGCGACCATCTCTTCGATGAACTCGCGCACCGCCTGCCATTCGAGTAAGTTGCTGTGCTCGCCGTCGTAGTCGATCACGGCGGCGGCGGGCGCGGCCTTGACCACGCGGCTGGATTTGATGGCGACCCGCTTGCCCTTGGCCGCTTTCGCAGCCTTGGCGGCCTTGGTGCTCTTGGGCTTGGAATCCTTCGCGGCAGCATGGGCGTTTCCGATGGGAGAAAACGCCAGGGCCAGCGCGGCAAACAGGGGAACGAACGATTTCATCGAAGCTGTGACAATAGACTCTTCAAGGTGGCGGCCAGCCGCGCACTGGATTCGGGCTGGGGCGGCGCATAGCGCCAGGCGCTATAGCGGCGCAAGAACTCGACGGCGGCTTCGCGTGATGGCGGCGCAAGTTGCTGCGAGGCCGCGATCCGGGCCGCGTAGGCGGTGGGCCCTTCGTCCGGAGCGCGTGCCAGGTCCAGGTGAAGGTGAGCCAGGCGCTTGCATAGGACGGAGTATACCGCCTCGACCGGGTCAGTTTCCCTGCGGCGATAGAAAATTCTCGCCAACAGCAACAATAGGGCCGCCGAACTTGCCACAGCGGCAAAACGCCAGTCCGCCAGGGTCGATTGCAGGCTTTGCATCAATCCCGCCTGGCGTTCCGGCGTGTAGTTCAGCACCCACTGGTTCCAGCCATTGTTGACCGCGCCCAGCGCATTGCGCAGCTTCACCAGCAACGAGTCTTCGCCGGCCTGGAACAGCGACAGGCCGCGCAGCGCATCGATGCCGAACGGCGCCGGCCGCTCGACCGCGGCGGCCAGGTTGCGCCGCACCCGTTCCGGCGCCACGGCGGCGGTCGGATCGACCCGCACCCAGCCGCGCCCCGCCACCCAGACCTCGGCCCAGGCGTGCGCGTCGGACTGGCGCACCGTGACGAAGCCGTCGAGCGGATTGGTTTCGCCGCCCTGGTAGCCGGTGACCACGCGCGCCGGGATCCCGGCCGCGCGCATCAGGAAGACAAACGCGCCCGAGTAGTGTTCGCAAAAGCCGGAGCGGGTCCGGTACAGGAATTCGTCGACCGAATGGCGGCCCAATAGCGGCGGCTCCAGCGTGTAGTTGTACTGTTGTTCACGGAACTGGCGCAGCACCGCGTTCACCCGCTCCACCGGGTTGGCGAGTTTACGCAGCGCCAGGCCGGCGGCCAGCGCCTTCGGGTTGTAGCCGTAGGGGAGCAGCAGCCACTGGCTGGGGTCAGCCAGCGCCGTGTCGCCGTCCAGCGTGTACTCCGGATAGGACGTCATCGCATACCGGACGCGTTGTTCCAAAGGTCGGTCGCTGGTGAGTTCGAGCTGGTGCGAGACCTGGCTGCGGTAACCGTCGATCTCGGGCAGGTGGCCCGGCATATCGAGTGTGAACAGCCAGCGCGTGTCGGACGGTTCGAGGGTCAGCTCGTAGCGCACCGCTTCGCCGCGCACGCGCAAGTCGACGTTGCCGCCGGCCGGCAGCGAACCGCCGCGGGTCCAGGCCGCGCCATCGAACGCGTCCAGCACCAGGCCGCGCCAGTACAACTGCGCCTTGTCCGGCACCGCGCCGTCGAAGCGCACCCGGAACGCCGGCTCGTCCGACATCGCCAGGTTCGACATCTGGCCCGGCGCCATGCGTTCCGACAGGCCCGACTTGCCACCGCTGCCGCCGCCGGACCCCGGCATGCTCCACAGCGGCCCGCCCAGGCGCGGGAAGATGAAGAACAGGGCGACCGCGATCGGCGCCGCGAACAGCAGCATGCGGCCGCCCAGCGCCAGCCGCGCCTTCAATGAGGGCACCGCGCCGGTGAACTGGAACGAGATCTGGGTGGTCAATAAGGCCAGCACCGCGACCACCATCAACAGCGCAGTACCGATGCCCTGGGCGTAGAAGAAATTGGTCAGCACCAGGAAGAAGCACAGGAAGATCACGACGTACAGATCGCGCCGCGCGTGCATCTCCAGCATCTTGAAGGCGACCAGCAGCACCAGCATGGCCACGCCCGCATCGCGCCCGAGCAGGGTGTTATAGCTGAACTGGACGCCGGCCATCGCACCGGCGGCGATCGGCAGCAGCACCATGGCCGAGGGCATGCGCTTGCCGCGCAGGGTGATGAAGCCGCGCCAGAGGAGGGTCGCCGCGCACAGCAGCGAGACCCACAGCGGCAGGTGCGCCGTGTGCGGCGCCAGCACCAGCACCGCACTGCCGAGCAGCAGCAGGGTGTCGGCCTTGTCGCGCGGGAGCGGGCGGGCGAACAATGCCGTCTTCATGCGGCCTCCATGCCATACAGCGCCAGCGCCTGCAGGCAGGCCGCCTGGTGGGCCACGCCGTTGGCCGCGTCGTAGCGTAATGCGCCGAGGCGGAAGGCATAGGGCAGGGCGCGCTGCTCGGCGTCGAGCACCCAGCGCGTCATGCGCGACAGGCGCAGTTCCACGTCGAGGTAGGCGGGCAAGGTCGCGAAGTCGAGCACCAGCTCGTCACCGGTGGCGCCTTCGAAGTGCTTGGTGACCAGCTGGCCGCCAAGCTCGGGATCAAGTCGCGCGATCTGGCGCCAGGCCAGCTGGCGCGGCGAGTCGCCGGCCTGGTAGCTGCGCACGCCGGCGAAGTCGTCGTTGCCGCCAAGCCGGCCGCTGCCGGCCGCATTGCCCGACATCGGCAGCGGCGGCGCGCCTTCCTCGGGCTTCGGATAGACCAGCGCGCGCGCGGCGGGACGCCAGTAGCTCCAGGCTCGGTACAGGCCGAGCGGGAAGCGGGTCGAGAGCACCACGCGCGCCGGCTGCAGCCAGCCGCGGTTCGTGGTGGGCACCGCCAGTAGCACCGCAGCGGTGCCGCCGGCCTTGACGTCGACCGCGTGGCGCGGCTCCTTGATGCCATCGAAGTCGATCCAGACGGCGTAGCGCGCCAGCTTGCTGCGATTCGTCAGGTGCAGCTCGAACTGCGCTTCCTGGCCGGCGAAGACCTGCGGCATGCGGCCCTGTTGCAGCGCCAGATGGGCCAGGTTACGGTAAGTGAAAACCATGTCGACCAGGCCGCAGGACAGGGCCAGGAAGCTCAGGGCGAAGCCGAGGCCCAGCTGGTAGTTGACGGAACCGATCAGCAGGACCAGCAGCAGCACCGCGAAGCCGATGCCCGCGCGGGTGGGCAGGATGAAGACGCGGCGCTGGCTCAGAACGATCTCGCCCGCATCCAGCGCGCCGCGGCGCGGCAGCCACTTGCCGGTGCTGCGCCGCAGCCAGCCCCTGAAACCTGCGCGCCCCGCGACCGCCATCTAGACCGGCACCGATTTCTGCAACTGCAGCACCAGGTCGCGGCTGGCCAGCGCCATGCCCTGCGCCGAGCGCAAGGGGCGCAGGCGGTGCGCGCAGACCGGCACCAGCACCGCCTGGATGTCCTCGGGGATCACGTGGTCGCGTCCCTCCAGCGCAGCCCAGGCGCGGCCGGCCTGCAGCAGCGCCAGTGCCGCACGCGGCGACAGGCCTTCGGCGAACAGGCCGTTCTGGCGCGAAGCCTGGGCCAGCGCCTGCACGTAGCCGATCAGCGAGTCCGAGGCGTGGATTTCCCTGAGCGCGCGCTGGGCTTGCGCCAGTTCGGACGGCTGCATTGCCGGCTGCAGATGCCGCAGCATGGCGCGCCGGTCTTCGCCTTTCAGGAGGGCGCGTTCGGCGGCGGCGTCCGGATAGCCCAGGGTCAGGCACATCAGGAAGCGGTCGAGCTGCGATTCGGGCAGCGGAAAGGTGCCGACCTGGTTGGCCGGGTTCTGGGTCGCGATCACGAAGAAGGGTTCGGGCAGCGTGTGGGTGACCCCTTCGGCGCTGACCTGGCGTTCTTCCATCGCTTCCAGCAGGCCCGATTGGGTCTTGGGCGTGGCGCGGTTGATCTCGTCGGCCAGCAGCACTTGCGTGAAGATCGGGCCCCTGTGGAACACGAAGCCGTTGGTCTCGCGCTCGTAGACCGAGATGCCGATGACGTCGGCCGGCAGCAGGTCGCTGGTGAACTGGACCCGGTTGAACTTCAGGCCGAGCGAGATCGCCAGCGCGTGCGCCAGCGTGGTCTTGCCGACGCCGGGCAGGTCTTCGAGCAGCAGGTGGCCGCCCGCCAGCAGGCAGGTGATGGCCAGCCGGACCTGCTGGTCCTTGCCGATCACGACTTCGCCGACCTGGCGCGCGGCCGCATGTAGTTGATTGAACATAGTGGGTTCCATGGTCCGTTCAGTGCATTCAGTGCGTAGCCGAGCAGGCCGGCGCGGCATCATGGTAGATTAGCGCCATTGGCAAGCTTTGTACTCCGTCGGCAACAAGCCTCGGCTCCGATTCTATGCGAGAACGGGCGCGAAGGTGCGCTATGGATGAGCTGACACGGAGACCCACCATCATGAGCACAGCAATTTTCAGCCACCCCGACTGCCTGCGGCACGAGATGGGCGACTGGCATCCCGAATGTCCCGAGCGCCTGCGCGCGATCGACGACCAGCTGATCCTGGCGCGCCTCGACGGCCTGCTCGAGCAGCGCAGCGCGCCGCTGGCGGACGTGGCGCAGGTCCTGCGCATCCACACCCCGGGCGCGCTGGCGCTGGTGCGCGACAACGTGCCGGCGGCCGGCGATTACTATCCGCTCGACGGCGACACCATCCTCTGCCACGACAGCTACCGCGCCGCCCTGCGCGCGGCCGGCGCGGCGGTGGCGGCGACCGACGCCGTGATCGCGGGCGAGGTCGACAATGCCTTCTGCTCGGTGCGCCCGCCGGGACACCACGCGACGCCGACCGAACCGATGGGCTTTTGCTTCTTCAACAACGTCGCCATCGCGGCGCGCCATGCGCTGGAGGTGCATGGCCTGGAGCGGGTGGCGATCGTCGACTTCGACGTCCACCACGGGAATGGCACCGCCGACGCTTTCCGCAATGATCCGCGGGTGCTGATGGTGAGCCTGTTCCAGCATCCGTTCTATCCTTACTCGGACCCGGAGCCGATCACCGCCACCAGCGTCAATGTGCCGGTGCCGGCTTACAGTGACGGCGACGCGGTGCGCCAGCTCGTGACCGACCTCTGGCTGCCGGCTTTGCATGCGCACCGGCCGCAGATGATCTTCGTGTCGGCGGGCTTCGATGGGCATCGCGAGGATGACATGGGCGGGATCGGGCTGGTAGAGGCCGACTATGCGTGGATTACGCGGCAGATCATGGCGGTGGCGAAGCAGTATGCGCAGGGGCGGATCGTGAGTTGCCTTGAAGGCGGGTATGCGCTGTCGGCGTTGGGGCGGAGTGTGGTGGCGCATTTGAAGGTGCTCGCGGAGCTCGAATGAAGTTTGGTGCGGTCTCAGCACGGAACGCAGCCAACGGTATCTCATCTAATCCTTGACGCCCCTCCCGGCGAACCACAAGGAGACACCCGTGAAAACCATCCTCGCCCTCTGCCTCTTCCTCGTATCCACCCTCGCATCCGCCACCAACTACACGCTCTGGATCAACGGCCGCGCCGGCAGCGGCGCCAATGGCACACCCGGCAACTACAACGACTTCAGCTACTGGGGCCCGTCCTCGGTCCCCGCCGGGGTCAACAAGAAGGCGGTCAACTGGGACGGCCGCAGCAGTATCGCCTCCCAGAGCGTGCGCCTGCGCGATGCGCTCGACTGCTTCTGCACCGGGAACAACTGGTGCTATATCGCCACCTACAGCGCGGGCGACCTCCTGACCGGCTACACCCTGGCCAACTTCGGCGGCTCGGTGCGCCAGCCGAAGAACGCCAACCCGAATGCGAACGGGGTCTGCGGCGCCAGCGGCGCGCCAGATCAGACCGGCTGGAACATCAAGTGGGTGCGGGTGGCGGCCGGCGCGGCGGGCGGCTCCGAACTCTCGGACATCGGCGCCTGGACCACCTCCGAACCCCTGGTGCAAGACCTGAAGACCTCGACCGCGCGCGCCATGTACAACCACAACGTCACGCGCAACATCTGGTTATACATGTATGCGGGCGCGCGCGGCACGGCCTACTCCTTCGTGCTGCCCGGGCAGGACGACGAGGTGGTGGCCTACCACAGCGCCGGCGGGGTGGCGGGCAACTCGGGGCGATCGCTGTGCAACCCGGGCGACTGGTTCTGCGATGACCTGCGCCTCGGCCTTGAGCCCAACCAGGGCGGCAGCAGCAAATGGAGCGGCCACTCGGTGCAGTTCCGCGACGACGGCGAGGACTACAACCACTACGGCGGCGGCAACTGGGGCGGCATCATTGGCGTGATGCGGGGCGCCGTGGCGAATACCGCACAGTAGCCGCAGCGCGCGCGTGTGCGAATTGACGCGTATGCATGCGGGGCATAGAGTCGGACTCAGCCATAAGCAATATGGCAAACAACGACACTATGGAGACGACAGTGAAAACAATCCGCATCATCGGCGCGCTGTGCCTGTTCCTCGTATCCGGATGGGCAGCCGCCGCCAACTACACCCTCTGGATCAACGGTCGCACCGGCGGCGGCGCGATCGGCAACTACAACGACTTCAGCTACTGGGGGCCCGGCGCCACCGCCGCCGGGGTCAACAAGAAGTCGGTCAACTGGGACGGCCGCAGCAGCATCGCCTCGCAGAACGGCAAGGTGCGCGACGCCCTGGACTGCTTCTGCACCGGGTCCAACTGGTGCTACATCGTCACCCATAGTGCGGGCGACCTGATGATGGGCTACACGCTTGCCAACTACGGCGGCTCGGCGCGCGTGAAGAAGAACGCCAGCGCCAACAGCGCCGGCGTGTGCGGCAATACCGACGGTTCGAGCCAGACCGGCTGGAACATCAAGTGGGTGAGGGCGGCCTCCGGCGCGGCCGGCGGCTCCGAGCTGTCCGACGTCGGTTCCTGGACTACCTCCGAACCGCTGGTGCAGGACCTCAAGACCAGTACCGCGCGCGCCATGTACAACCACAACACCACCCGCAACATCTGGTTCTACATGTACGCAGGCGCCAAGGGCACCGCCTACTCGGGCGTCCTGCCGGGCCAGGACGACGAAGCCGTCGCCTACCACAGCACCGGCGGCGTGGCCGGGACGTCGGGCGGGTCGTATTGCAATCCGAGCGACTGGCTGTGCAACGACCTGGCGCTCGGCACCGCCGCCAACGAGGGTGGCAGCGCCAAGTGGAGCTACCACTCGGTGGTCTTCCGCGACGACGCCGAAGCCTATAACCACTACGCGAACGGCAACTGGGGCGGCATCGTCGACGTGGTGCGCAGCGCGGTGGTGAGCAGTGCCCAATAAGCGCACTGCAGCAGTACTCGGGGCCGGCGTGGCGATTGCCGCGGCGCTGGCTCTATGGTTCGGGCGCGGCGAACCGGAGGCGGTCGCGCGGACGGCTGCCGCGCCGCCGCCCGCCGGCCCGCAGTTTTTCGGCGCAGTCACCGGCGAGGGCGGCCTGCCCATGCCAAGTGAGCGCGACGAGCGCCGCCAGCTGCTCGAGCAGGTCCAGCTGACCGACCACACTTATTGCAGCTACCTGGAAGGCAGCAAGTACCCGATGGAGTCGCGCCCGGTGGCGCAGAACCCGGACCAGGTCCACCCGAACCAGCCAATCCAGGAAGCGAACCCGATGCGGGTCGAAGGCGGCGGCACCAACAACGCGGTGCTGCTGCAGAGCTCGCAGTCGCACGTCTACCTGGCCGCCGGCGAAGCGGCCGCGTTCTCGCTGCGTGCCGTAGACCGCCACGGCCAGACCGTGCCGATCGTGATCACGACGGCCAGGGCGCAGGGCATGACCTATGGCGCCAGCCGGCCGACGCCGCAGGTGGCGGTGCCCTTCGTCGACGACGGCGGCGGCGCCGACCCGGTAGCCGGCGACGGGGCCTACGCCGGCGTACTGGCCCCCGCCGAGGGCGGCCTGGCCGGATTCCACGGCACCATCCGCACCGAAGTGCGCTATACAGCGGGCGGACGCAGCGGCTTCGCCCTGTTCGACGTGATCTACACGCCGGTGCTGCCGGCCGCCTGGACCGGCAAGGTGCGCGAGGCGATCGAGGACGGTTCGCTCAACTTCCACCTGGGCCTGGAAGTGCGCCAACCGGGCCGCTACGTGGTCAGCGGCCGGGTCGACGATGCGCGCGGCAAGCCGTTCGCGGTGGCGACTTTCAACGACGTGCTGCAGACCGGCGCCCGCGAAGTGAAGCTGGCGGTGTTCGGCAAGCTCCTGAAAGACGAGACCCCGGCCATGCCGCTCACGCTGCGCGACGTCGACGGCTACCTGCTGCGCGAGAACGTCGACCCGGACCGCCTGCTGCTGCCGCGCCTGCAGGGCCGGGTATATGCAGGCCGCACGCGCTCGCTCGAAGGGGTGTCTGAGGCCGAATGGCAGAGCGAAGAGCGCAGCCGCTACCTGGCCGAATACGCGAAGGACCGCCAGGCCGCGCGCAACGCCCTGGGCGACTTCGACCCGGCCCAGCCGGTGCCGCCAAGCGCCTGCGCCACGCCGACCGGGCTCACGCCGCCAGCAGCGGGAATGGCCCGATAAGGCAGGCGAGGCCGACCAGCCCGCACAGCATGCCGAAGACAATCCAGCGGCGCAGCGTAGTCTTGGGTGCCTGGTGCATAGTGATCCTCCGAAATGCGGGCGAAAGGACCATTGTTATGCTGGCGAAGCGCCGATGCGTTGTGAAGGATCAACAAACCTGCGTGGAAATGGCGCTGTTTCGGCCGGCGGCGGGCGGCAGCGTAAAATAGCGCCCTGAATTGAAGATTACGAAAGCACAGCATGTCCATTCAATGGTTCCCGGGGCACATGAACGCGGCCAAGAAGGAAGCCGCCGAGCAGATGGAGAACACCGACCTGGTGATCGAAGTCCTCGACGCCCGCCTGCCCGAGGCGAGCTGCAACCCGCTGGTCGACCAGTTGCGCAAGTTCCGCCAGCGTCCCAGCCTGAAAATCCTGAACAAGGTCGACCTGGCTGACCCGGTCGCGACCGCCGCCTGGAAAGCGTTCTACGACGCCCAGGACGGCGTCACGGCCTATCCGATGACGACCAAGAAGCCGGGCGACGTCGCGCGCATCCCCGACATCTGCCAGTCGCTGGCCCCGCACCGCGGCGTGCCGACCAAGCCGTTGCGCATCATGATCATGGGGATCCCCAACGTCGGCAAGTCGACCCTGATGAACGCGCTGCTGAAAAAGCGCGTGGCCAAGGTCGGCGACGAGCCGGCCGTGACCAAGATCCAGCAGAAACTCTATCTCGGCAAGCACATCGTGCTGGTCGACACCCCCGGCATGCTGTGGCCGAAGATCGCCATGGCCAGCGACGGCCTGATGCTGGCCGCCAGCCATGCGGTCGGCTCGAATGCGCTGATCGAGGAAGAAGTGGCCGAATACCTGGGCAACCTGCTGCTGGAGCGCTACCCGCAACTGCTCACGGCACGCTACGGTTTCAAGACCGAGGGGCTGGACGGTATTTCCGTGATCGAGCACGTGGCGGCGCGCCGTGGTTTCCGCGTACGCGGCGGCGAGTTCGATTACGAGAAAGCGGCCCACGTGCTGCTGCAAGATTACCGCACCGGGGCGCTGGGCAGGATCAGCCTGGAGACGCCGCAGTCGCGCGCCGCGGCGCTGGAACAGCATGCAGCCGAGATGGCGGAAAAGGCGCGGATCGCTGAAGAGAAGGCGGCCTTGAAGGCCGAAGAGGCGAGCCGCGGAAAGCGCGGCACCTGATCCGCTCCGTGGCTTGAATCTCGTTCGTTGAACGCGTGGGCGTTCGTAATTCCGGGCATTGCCCGAACTTACGCGCCCACCCTACCGAACTGGAAACTGGAAACGGTCAGGCTTCCGAAAAAATCATCTTCATGGTACACGCATGCCGCGGGCTCATCACCCGCCGCACCGGACGCCACCATCAACGGCAGCAAATGCTCCTCCCGCGGATGCGCCACCCGCGCCATCGGCGCCTCGCTCCACCGTAGCAAAGCCTCATTGCGCGCCGACGGCGCCAAGGCCATCGTCTCCTGCAACCAGCCATCGAACGCGCGCGACGCCGTCGCACCGCTTGGACCGAACTGCCGCAGGTTGTGATACGACAGGCCGCTCCCGACGATCAACACCCCTTCGTCACGCAGCGGCGCCAGCGCTCGTCCGGCCGCGATGTGGGCCTGCGGATCGAGATCCCGCCGCAGCGACAGCTGCACCACCGGCATCGCCGCTTCCGGATACACCGGATACAGCATCGAGAAGGTGCCATGATCGAACCCGCGCTCCGGGTCCAGCCCCGCCGGATGCCCGGCCGCCCTCAAGAGTTCCGCCACGCGCCGCGCCAGCGCCGGTTCACCGGGCGCCGGATAGCTGATCTGATAGGTATGCGGCGGAAAACCCCCGTAATCGTAGATCATGCCGGGCGCGCTGCCTGAGGACACCATGAAGCCCGGCGTCTCCCAATGGCTGGTCACCACCAGCACCGCGCGCACTCCCTCCAGGCGCATGGCCTGCAGCGACGCTTCCAGCCGGTCGTAAGCCGGACCGTACTGGTCCTTCATCCACGGCCAGGGGCCGCCGCCGTGGGACACGAAATAAGTGGGCAAAGTCATGGGTGCTCCGGTCGATCGACAACGAAGCACCCATGGTAGCGCAGGATGAAGATCAGCGTGGGCGGGCCAGTTCCATCAGCCCGAACAGGCGCGCACAGCGCATCCAGGCCAGTGCCAGCACGGCCAGCTGGGCCAGCACGAAGCCGCCGAGGAAGCTGCCCGCGCCGAGCGCCGGCACGTTGATGCGCGTGACCGCCAGCAGCGCCGCCAGCCCCAGTCCGACGATCGTCACGCCGAAGTAGAAGCCGAGGGTGGCCAGCGGCCGCCGCGCCAGCACCTTGATGCCCGCGGCCCAGGCCAGCACCGCCGAACGGCGGCGCCGGTCCAGCGCCAGCACCGCGCGGCCCGCGTCCAGCGTCGCATGCGCCAGCAGGAGCAGCACGCCGCCCACGATGAGAGCCCCGAGCTGGGCATTGCTGGCCGACGACTCCAGCACCGCGCTGGCGGCATGGTCCTCTGCGGCGCCGGCGCCGATCCCGGCCAGGAAGGCAGCCACGCCGAGCGGCACGATGGCCCATACCAGGGTGCGCAGCAGGCGTCCGTATTCGTGCATGCCGCCGGCGGCCAGGGCTGCGAAGCCCAGTGGCGCCGGGGCCCGTGCCGCCGTGATGGCGGCGCCGGTGAGCAGGGGCGACAGCAGAAGGGTCAACACCAGGGCAACGATGCCGCCGCTGCCGAGCGCCGCGGCGTGCTGCGGGTGCAGGCTGGCCATGTCGGTAATGGCCAGCAGGTCGAGGCGCTGGGCCAGCACGCCGGCGTGTACGCTGTGATCGAACGCTGCGCCGAACATGCGCCAGACCGGCAGGCTGGCCACCAGCGCCGGCAGCAGCAGGGCAAGCAGCCAGAGCAGCATCAGGCGCCATTGGAGGGCGGGGCGCAGGGCGGCGCGCAGGCCGCGGCCCGCGCGCGGGGCGGAGGAGTGGATCGCCTGGGGCGTCTCGATGGTCGATTGCATGGTCGTCATACGGTGGCGATGAAGGAGAGGATGAGCTGGATGAAGGCCATTGCGTCGCTGCCCCAGCGGCGTGAGGCGCGGCTGTCGGCTTCGAGCGTGCGGCTGTCGTCGAGCTTGTTGACGTCGAGGTAGTGGCTGCGGCGCGGATCGAGCACGGCCGACACGGCCTTGACCGGCTTGATGAAGCTGAAGGTGCGCCACTTCTCGTTGGCGCGCCAATCCACGGTCTCGCTGCTGCCGTCGGCGAAATGCACCACCAGCGTCTGCGGCACGTTGGCGCCTTCGCGCCGCACCGTCACCTGGGTGCGGTACGGGAAGGGTCCGCGGCCTTCCTTCGCATTCGGATTGGCCTTCTTCCAGTCGGCGCGCGCCTTGGTGATGCGCTCGTCCAGCGTCTTGCCGGTCTCTTCGACCCGCTTGCCGTTTTCCATCCGGGTGCCCGCCAGCGGCAGCACTTCCTCGCTGCTGATATCGCTGACGCGGTCGTCGACCCGCGACACCGCGTAGATCTGCTGGGCGAACACTTCCTCGACCACGGCGCGCTGGCCGCTGCCGTCGGCCAGCGCCTCGCGGAAGTCGGCCACGCTCGGATGGCGGAACTTCCAGCGCCGGTAGTATTCCTTGAAACCGCGCTCGATCGCTTCGTGGCCGATGCGCTCCTCGAGGTCGCGCATCACCAATGCCGTGCGGCTGTAGACCGGGCCGATGCCCTGCAGGCGGTTCCACGCGTTCTGGCCGGGCGCGTCGGCCGGCTTGTCGCGCGGCGAGCCGACCCGCACGATGTCGAAGGCATCGAAGGCCGGGTCAATGCCGATCCGTTTCAGGAAGGGCGGCATCGGGTGCGCCTGCTGGCGCCGTTCGCGCAGCATGCGGTTGTCCCAGTATTCGTTGAGGCCCTCATCCAGCATCGGCTCCTCGAACTCGTTGCTGGCCAGGATGCCGTAGAAGTAGCCGTGGCCGAATTCGTGAATGGTCACGCCTTCGAGCGCGAATTCGTCGAGCGAGTTGCGCTCCACCGTCGCGTGGCCGGAGGCGGTGAAGAAGGTCGGGTACTCCATCCCGCCCGCCTCGGTGGCGTTGTAGGGCGGGATCACCACCGTCAGGGTGCGGTAGGGGTAGGGGCCGAGGGTGCGCGAGAACCAGGTGAGCGAATCCTTGGCCGCCTTCATCGCTGGTTTGGCGCTGGCCCGGTATTCGGGCGGATAGAGCACCTGCACCGTGACGGTCGGGCTGCCCGGACCGGTCCAGGTCTCGACCAGGGGCGCGGCGCTGCGCTTGTCCGCGGTCCAGGCGAAATCGTGGATGTCGTGCTGCACGTAGCGGTGCGTGAGCTGGCCATTCTTCTCTACAGGCTTGCCCTGCAGTTCGCCGGTGGCGCCGATCGTATAGCCCTTCGGGACCGTCAGGCTGACGTCATAGCTGCCGAAGTCCGCGTAGAACTCGGACTCCATGTGGAATTCGTGGGCGTTCCAGCGTGGCGCGGTGGCCCCGCGTTCGCCCGGCAGTTCCAGCACCGCGATCTTGGGGAACCATTGGGCCACCAGGTGGAAGCTGCCGAAGTAGCCGGTGCGCGCGATCACGCGCGGCAGCTGTGTGGTGAAGTCGATGTCGAGGGTGGTGCTGGCGCCCGGCGCCACTGCCTCGGGCAGGTCCAGGCGCGCGACCGTGTGGTCGCTGGCCGGGCCGCCATCGGGCTGCACGAAGCGCCACGGCACGCTGGCCGCGCCCTGGCGCACGCTGCGCATGGCGATGTGGCCCCACTCGCCATCCTCGGTCCCGACGCCGGTGCGGAAACCTTCGCCGCGATGCCGCATCTCGGTAAAGAAGGTGCTGCCTTCGCCCTCGAAAGCGTTCATGTAGAGGTGGACGTAGACGCTTTTCACCGGCACCGCGCTGCGGTTGCGCCAGGTGAGCGCTTGCCGACCCTGGATCAGGTGCTTGTCCGGATCGAGGGTGGCCTCGATGCGGTAGCCGACCACTCGGTCGGACAGGGTGGCCTGCTCGCTGCTACGCATCCCACCCCAGGCAGTGGCGGCGCTGGGAACGGTGATGGCGGCGGCGTCGGGTGCGGCGAGGGCGATGCCGTCGAGCGAGAGCGGGGCGGCGGGTAGCGGCTTGTCAGCCTGGGCCTGGGCCAGCCAGGCGCCGGCGGCGCCGGCCGCGAGCACGGCGGCGGCGAGCGCCGCGCGCAGGGTGCGGCGTGCTTGGAAATACATCGGGACTCCCTGTTTGTTGTTTGAGAACGAATATACCGAGCATGTTGAAGAAACGCCATGCAGATGCGATAGAAGGCATGAATCGGCGACAGGGCGATGAAAAACGCCAAAAACCTTGTCAGGTTATAATCCGCCCCGTTCTGGTGCACGCGCAGGCGATCGTCTGCGCAGTTAAACGGGAAACACGAGGCAAAGGCGCACCGCGCCCCCGCCGAGATGTGCTGCCCCCGCAACGGTCAACAAGCTTCTTCCGCTCTCTGCGGTCCGGCTTGCAAGCCCGGATACCGGCCAGGACAGGGGGAAGCGCGCACGTGCCCAAGGCACCCGCGACTTCCGTTGACTCCGGCGTGCGGGGACGCAGGCCGGTGCCTCTTATCGAGAACATCCACATGAATTTTGCTGCCTTCCCAAGCAGCGCGCCGGCTTTCAAGCCGCTCGCGCTGGCCTGCGCTTTTTCCCTGTCCACCTTCGCGACCAATGCGCTGGCCCAGGAATCCGTTCCTGACGTCGTCATCACCGGCGCGCGCTTCCCGGCCCAGGCCACGCTCGCGCCGATCGGCGCCTCCGTGATCACTGCCGACGAGATCCGCCGCGCCGGCGTGTCCGACGTGAACGCCGCGATCCGCAAGATCGGCGGCGTGTTCGGCCGCCAGAGCCTCGATGGCTCGCCCGACTTCGCGCTGGACCTGCGCGGCTTCGGCTCCAACAGCAGCCAGAACATGGTGGTGCTGGTCGACGGCGTGCGCCTGAACGAGAACGAACTGGCCGGCCCGGTGCTGTCCTCGATCCCTGTGGATACCGTCGAGCGCATCGAGATCCAGCGCGGCGGCAGCAGCGTGCTGTATGGCGAAGGCGCCACCGGCGGCGTGATCAACATCATCACCAAGCGTGGCGGCACCCCGGGTTACCACGGTTCCGTAGTGCTCGAAGGCGGACGCTTCGACCAGTTCGACGGCCGTGCGCGGGTAACCCATACCGAAGGCCCGCTGTCCTTCGACCTGGCCGGCGCGCGCCAGGGCACCGACAACTACCGCGACAACAACGAGTTCCGCCAAACCACCTTCAGCGGCGGCTTCCAGTGGGCCAAGGACGACCTGCGCGCCGGCCTGCGCGTGGAAAGCGCACGCCAGGACATGCGCTTCCCGGGCTCGCTGACCTATGCACAATTTGCCGCCAACCCGC
>Ga0265798_10003128_pt1 | contig 23835 bp, 22 predicted proteins | sample P3T30metagenome_FD_192430 | JGI IMG/M metagenome (GOLD analysis project Ga0265798, IMG submission 192430) | Plant litter microbial communities from East Loma Ridge, Irvine, California - P3 T30 | ecosystem: Environmental > Terrestrial > Plant litter > Unclassified | place: USA: California... | reverse complement strand
GGGAGGATGTTCTCCGAGAGGAACAGCTGCTTGGTGTCCTCGAGGGTGACGAGGTCGTTCGTCTCGATGGCCGAGTCGGTCGAGAAGATGTTCGCGACCTCGACGTCGCCGTCGGTCAGGGCGGCGAGGGTGAGGGGGCCGCCGGCGTCGAGGGGCACGAACTCCTTGAAGGTGAGGCCGTACTCGGACTCGAGGCCCTTGATGCCCTGGATGCGCTCGGCGAACTCGGGACCGGCGGCGATGCGGAGCTGGTCGGCGACCGGCTCGAGGTCCTCGATGGTCTCGAGGTCGTACTCGTCGGCGGTCTCGCTGGTGACGCTCAGGGTGTCCTTGTCCTCCGCCTCGGACTGCGGCAGCGAGACGATGCCCTCGGGGAGGACGTCCTGCAGCGCGTCGTAGACGTCGTCGGGCGAGGTGACGCCCTCGGGCGCCCCGTCGTCGGACAGCGCGGCGAGCAGCGCTCCGTTGTACTCGGGCAGGAGGTCGATCGAGCCGTCTTCGAGAGCCTGGAGGTAGACCTCGCGGGCGCCGATGTTGAAGCTGCGCTTCACGTCGACGCCGTTGGCCTCGAGCACCTGTGCGTACATCTCGGCGAGCAGCTCGCTCTCGGGGAAGTTCGCCGAGCCGACGGTGATCGTCTCGCTGTCGCCGCCGGAGGCCGAGCCGCCGGTCGACTCGGTGGGGTCGGAGCAGCCGGCGAGCACGAGCATGCCGACGCCGATGACGCCGACGGCGCCGAGGAGGTTCTTCTTCTTCATGATGTGGGGGCTTTCGTTCGGGTGCCGGGACCGGGCTGTCCGGTCGGGGCGGGTGAGGTGGAGGGTGCGGGGACTGTCTTGGTGGGACGGCGGGTGACGCGTCGGCCGGTGAGGCCGGGCGAGATGACGGAGCGCTGGACGACCGCGGCGATCAGGTCGACGAGGATGGCGAGCGCGGCCACGACGACGGCGCCGGCGACGACGCGCTCGTAGGCGTTCAGGGCGATGCCGTCGACGAGCAGACGGCCGAGGCCGCCGATGCCGACGTAGGCGGCGACGGTCGACGTGGCGATGACCTGGAGGAGCGCGTTGCGCAGACCGCTCGAGATGAGCGGCAGCGCCATCGGCACCTCGAGCTTGAAGAGCACCTGCATCGGGCGCATGCCCATGCCCTTGGCCGCGTCGATCGCGGCCGGGTCGACGGCGCGGATGCCGGCGTAGGTCGTCGTGAGGATGGGCGGGATGGCCAGGATGACCAGGGCGATCAGCACGGGCAGGAACCCGCGCCCCATCAGCACGACCAGCAGGATGATCAGACCCAGGGTCGGCAGCGAGCGGCCGGCGTTCGCCGCGTTTATCGCGATGAACGAGAGCTTGCCCGTGTGACCGATGTAGAGACCGAGCGGAAGGGCGATGGCGGCGGCCACGACGACCGCCTGGATCGTGTACCAGAGGTGCGTGAGGATCAGCGACGGGATGGAGCCGGTCGCGCCGAACTGCCAGTTGGACCCGTCGAGCAGGTACGAGAGGAGACCGTCGTTCACGAGGCGATCCTCCCCGCCGCGCGGACCCAGGGCGTCGTCCGACGCTGGATCAGCACGATGATGCCGTCGAGGATCGCGGCGAGCACGACCGAGAGCACGATGCCGACGATGATCGGCGGAGCGTAGTTGAGCTGCTGCCCGCGGGTGAAGAGCGTGCCGAGACCGCCGACGCCGATCAGGGCGCCGACGCTGACGAGGCTGACGTTGGCGACGGTCGCGACCCGGAGGCCCGCCAGCATGACCGGCAGAGCGATCGGGAGCTCGACGCTGACGAGACGACGCAGGCGCCGGTACCCCATCGCCGAGGCCGCCTCGGCGACCAGCGGGTCGACCGACTTGAGACCGTCGGCGACGACCCTCACGAGCAGGGCGACCGTGTAGACGGTCAGCGCGACGATGATGTTCAGCGGATCGAGGATGCGGATCCCGAGCACCGACGGCACCAGCACGATGAGCGCCAGCGACGGGACCGCGTAGAGGATCCCGCTGAGGTTGAGCAGCGGGTGGTACAGGAAGTTGAACCGGACGGCGAGGTAGCCGATCGGCAGCGACACGACGATGCCGAGCAGCACGGGCACCAGCGCGAGGTACACGTGCTGCGACAGGGCGGCCTGGATGACCGGCCCGTTGTTCTGGAGGTACTGGATCACGCGACGTCCACCTCGCGACGGCGGCGCGCCTCCAGCTGCTTCATCAGGCTGGTGTGCCGGATGACGCCGTCGGCCACGCCGTCGGCGTCGACCCGGATGACGATGCCGACGGGCGACGTGATCGCGAGGTCCGTGACGAGACGGAGCGAGTCGCTCGTCGTGTACCAGCCGCCGGGGTGCGTCGGCGCGGCGTCCGAGCCGAGACCGGGGCCCGACCAGCCGAGGGGGCGACCGGCGTCGTCGAGGACCAGGTGCTCGGGCCCGGCCTGGGCCACGGCGACCGGCTCGACCTCGAGACCGGCGGCGGAGTCGAACGACAGGCTGCGGAAACCGCGGTCGCGGCCGACGAAGCCGGCCACGAAGTCGTCGGCGGGGTTCGAGAGCAGTTCGCGCGGAGTGGCGAACTGGGCGAGGTGACCGCCCTCGCGGAACACGGCGACGCGGTCGCCCATCTTGATGGCCTCGTCGATGTCGTGCGTGACCATCGCGATGGTCTTGCCGAGATCACGCTGCAGGCGGAGGAACTCGGCCTGCAGCCCCTCGCGGACGATGGGGTCGACGGCACTGAACGGCTCGTCCATGATCATGACGGGCGGATCGGCGGCGAGCGCCCGGGCGACGCCGACGCGCTGCTGCTGACCGCCGGAGAGCTGGACGGGGTAGCGGTCGGCCATCGACTCGGAGAGCCCGACGCGCTCCATGAGCTCCACGGCCGTGGAGCGCGCCTTCTTCTTGCTCGTGCCGACGAGGCCGGGCACGGTCATGATGTTCTCGACGATGGTGCGGTGCGGGAACAGGCCGGCGGCCTGGATGACGTAGCCGATCCCGCGGCGGAGCGACGCCGCGTCGCCGGTCGCGACGTCCTTCCCGTCGATGAGGACCCGCCCCTTCGTGGGCTCCACCATGCGGTTGATCATCCGCAGCGACGTGGTCTTGCCGCAGCCCGATGGACCCACGAACACGGTCAGCTCGCCGGTGGGCAGTTCGAGGTCGAGACCGTCGACGGCCACCGTCCCGTCGGGGTAGACCTTGCTGACGCCGTCGAAGGTGATCATGGGGCGTTCTCCTGTCGCGATGCCGGGTCTCGGAGGAGGGCGCTCCCGGCGATTCGTGAATAAGTTGATTCATCATGCGGAAGCGATGAATACTTCGTCAATACGCGTCTCAGCCTGTTTACGAGACCGAAACACGAGGGAGGCACAGTGACCGACATGCACGCCAGCGACGACCTTCCCCCGGTCACCCTAGACGGCACTCCCCTGCGAGTGGCCGATCTGGTGGCCCTGGCCGACCGGCGCGCCCGCGTGTCGGTGCCCTCTCACGCGCTCGAGACGGTCGAGCGCTCGCACCGCACGCTGCTGGCCGCGCGCGACTCCGGCATCGTCTACGGGGCCAACACCGGCGTCGGCGCCAACCGCGGCATCTCGGTCGTCGACGACGCGGTCGAGCTCACCCCCGAGGAGGAGCACCGCGAGCAGGCGGCCCACGGTCGACGTCTGCTGCGCAGCCACGCCTCGGGCATCGGCGAGATCGAGGACGACCGCGTCACGAGGGCCGCGCTGGTCGTCCGCCTGAACCAGCTGCTCGCCGGAGGGTCCGGCATCAGCCCGGGCGTCGTGCACGGCCTGCTGGCCGCGGTGCGGAGCGACTCGCTGCCCACGCTGCACCGGACGGGATCCATCGGGACGGGCGACCTGACCGCGCTGGCCGAGGTCGCCCTGACCCTCATCGGCGAGTTCCCGTGGCGCAGCGGAGGCGTCGCCCCGGTCGACTTCGCCGAGACCGACTCGCTGCCCTTCATGAGCTCGAGCGCCGTGACGCTCGCGACGACGGCGCTCGCGGCCGACGTCGCCGCGCGGCAGCTCGACGCGGCGACGGTCGTCGCGGCGCTCAGCTTCCGGGCCCTCCGAGGATCGTCCGAGGCCTTCGACGCCCAGGTGCACGCCGCTCGACCGCATCCCGGCCAGGTCCGCGAGGCGGCGCGGCTGCGGTGGCTGACCGAGTCGGTCGCGGGCGATCCTCTTCCGGTGGCGCGCCTCCAGGACCCGTTCGGGTTGAGGGCCTCACCCCAGGTGCACGCGCCCGCCCGCACCGCCCTCGGCGTGCTGCTCGACGCGCTCGACCGAGAGCTCGGCGGTCCGGCCGAGAACCCCCTGGTGGTGGTCGACGGCGTCCGGCACCACGGGCAGTTCCACCTGGCGACGCTGGCCTGGTCGCTCGACGCGGCGCGCACCGGCCTGCTGCCCGTGTTCAGCCTGTCGACGAGTCGTCTCGGGCTGCTGATGCGGGCCGACATGACCGGACTGCCGCCGTTCCTGGCCGACGCCCGGCGGAACGCGACGAGCTCGGGGCTGATGATCGTCGAGTACGTCGCGCAGGACGCCCTCGCCCACATGCGCATCGACGCCACGCCGGTGACCAGCGCCAGCATCAGCGTCTCGCTCGGGCTCGAGGAGCACGCGAGCTTCGCCATCCAGAGCACGCGGCTGCTGACGAGCCTGGTGCGATCGTCGGGCGCGGTGCTCGCGGTCGAGCTGTTCGCGGCCGTCCGTGCGCTGCAGATGGCGCCCGACCGCGTGGCCGGGACGCGCCTCCTGCCGGTGTTCGAGCGCCTGGTCGAGCTGATCGACCCGTCGACCGACGACCGGCCGCTCGGAGCGGACATCGCCCGGATGGAAGCCGAGCTGCCGATGCTCGGCGCCGCGCTGCGGGACTGCCCCGCCTAGGGGGTCGGGGGCGCCGGCGTGCATGCCGGGCCCCCGACCGGCGAACGGTCCGACATCGTCCTCCCGCGCGACGGAGGGCGCTCGGATGCCGCTCGCGCCTGAGTGCTCGGGCCCGATCACGGGGCCCGACGCCTCAGGAGTCGATGTCGGACGAGTCGCGGGCGGCCAGCGCGTCGGCGGCGGCCTGCTCGTCGCGGTACTGCTCGATGACGCTGACGTCGTCCATCGGGCGGAGCTCGTCCGCGTAGCTGACCGACTGCCGGCGCATGACGCCGTTCGAGCCGATCGAGTACTGCCCCATCCGCCACAGCGGCGGCGAATAGGCGTGGATCGACACCGAGCCGTCGACGTGTCCGCCCATGCGGTGGATGTGGTCGGGCCCGAAGTGGAACGACCGGCCGGCCTCGACGACGCGGCTGACCGCCTCGCCGCCCATCCGCGGGTTGGCCTCGTTCACGGCGCCCGCGACGACGGCGACCGCGCCCGACGAGATGTCGTGGTCGTGCCAGCCCGTGTCGTCGGTGGTGTCCCAGCAGAGCAGCCAGACGTCGATGTCGCTGTCGCGGTACAGCGACGCGAAGTGGCGCTGCCCGCCGCCGTGCTTGACGAGGTGGCGCCAGAGCTCGGGGCGGGTCGCCATCTCGTCGACCCAGGCCTTCAGCTCGGAGCGCGTGAGGTCGCGGCCGGGCAGCGCGGGCACGTCGGCGGCGGTCAGCGGGGCCGAGGAGGCGCCGGTCGTCGATCCGGGGGCGGTGAGGGTCATCGGGGTTCTCCTGTCAGCAGGGCGCGGGGGTTCGCGGAGACGTGGGCGTGGGTGAAGGCGTGACCGAGACCGGGATCGCGCGGCTGCGCGTACGGGCGGTCGGAGCCGTGGACGACGGGGTCGACGCCGACGACGCGGACGATCGCGTCGATCGCCCTCGTGTCGTACGACGACGTCTCGTAGAAGACGTTCGGGTCGACCGCGCCGAACGTCCCGCCACGGGCGACCAGCCGCTCGTGGTGCAGCGGGGCGAGCCCGGCGAGGGCGACGAAGACGATGCGGAGGGCCGGGTGCGCGTCGCGGCCGACCTGATGCCAGGCGAACCAGGCCGACTGGAGCTGGTTGACGTAGGGCACGACGGCCGGCCACCACGGGGGCGTGTCGGCCACCGCGGGCGCCGGCCCGGGGTGCACCATCACGGGCTTGCCCGAGACCGAGACGACGTCGAGCACGGGGGCCATCCGCTGCACGGCGGCCGGATCGAGGAGGCACGTGGCCGGCAGCTGCAGCCCGACCACCCGGTCGTCGCGCAGGATCTCCGAGAGCCCCGCGAGGTCGTGCTCGACCACGGGGGTGGCCGCCCAGACGCGGAACGGGTCGCCCAGCTCGAGCGCGGAGCGGTGCCACACGTCGATCAGCTCGCGGGCCTCGGCCCCCGGCAGGTGCTCGATGCCGAGCGGGCTCGACAGCGAGACGAGCACGGAGTCCTTGCCCTCGGCGATCTCGCGGGCGCGACGGCGCTCGACGTCGTGGGCGGCCGGATCGACCGCGTACGGGGCCTCGCCCGCGGTGAGCAGGGTCCAGTCGTCGACGAGGCGGGGCGGGGCGACGCGGTCGCGGAGCGCGGCGACGAACGCGGGGGGCCAGACGTGCTGATGGGTGTCGATGCGGCCGGCGGCGATGCGACGGGCGGCGGCGACGCGCGGGGTGGCGGCCGGGGCGGCGGACGCCGGGACGGGCGCGGAGTCGTCGACCCGCGCCTCCTCGGCGATCGTGTCACTGTGAACCGGTTCACTCATGGGACCAGTGAACCGGTTCACACCCGCGGTGTCAAGGGGGTGGACCTCTGGCCGCTGCGCGCTGCATCATGCCGACCGCCGCGCACCGCGACGTATGCTGAGCGCGTGAAGGAGCCCCGCCGTCGCACGCTCCAGGACGTCGCCGACGCGGCCGGCCTGTCGAAGGCGGCGACGTCGTACGCCCTCCGGGGTCTGCGGGGCTCGTCCGAGACGCAGGCGCGCGTCGCCCGCGTGGCCGCCGAGCTCGGGTACACCGTCGACCCCGTCGCCCGTGCCCTGGCCGGCGGGCGGAGCAGCAACGTCGTGATCGTCGGCACGCTCCGGGACCTCTGGCAGCAGGACCTCGCCGTGATGCTCAGCCGCGCGCTCGGAGGCCTGTCGCTCAACGCGTCGATCGCCGACGTCGACGCGTCGCCCTCCCGCGAGGAGGCGGTGCTCGCGGGCCTCAACAGCCGACAGGTCGAGGCCGTGGTCGCCCTGCCCGTCGACCCGTCGGCGGCGTACTGGGCCGACGTCCCCGACGAGATCCGCGTCGTCTCGATCGGCGACGCGCTGACGCACCGGCCCGAGTCGCCGGTCGTGCTCTTCGACAACACCACCGGAGTCGGCACGGGGCTGCGGCACCTCGCCGACCTCGGACACCGGTCGGTCGGCGTCCTCGCCCCCGCGATGCCCGCCACGCCCGGCCGCCCCGCCGAGATGCTGGCCACCTCGCTCGGGGCCGAGCTCGGACTCGACGTCACGGTGACGGCGACCCCCGCCGCCGTCGAGGAGGCGGCCGAGGCCACCGAGCGGCTGCTGCGCTCGCCGGCGCGCCCGACGGCGCTGCTCTGCCTCAGCGACTCCATCGCCTTCGGCGCCTACGCGGCCGCCCGCCGGGTCGGCCTCGAGGTGCCGCGGGAGCTCTCGGTGCTCGGCTACGACGACAGCGCGATGGCGCCGCTCGTCGAGCCGCAGCTGAGCACGTTCGCCTGGGACGAGGCAGCCATCGTCGCCGCCGCGGTCGACGCCCTGCACACCCCCGCCGACGAGCTCGACGACGCCTCGCGCCGGCGCATCTTCCGACCCGGGTTCGTCAGCCGCGCGTCGACGGCGGCTCCCGGGCGCTGACGGGCCCCGCGACGCGACGGCGCATCACGTCGGGAATAGCCGACGGAAATGCACCCGTGGCGATTATCGGGCCGGCGCTCTATCACCGGGGAATCTCGCGGATGCACCTGCGGAATCGGTCGGCGGATTTCACTCGTCGCCTATACCGGGAAGGTAATTGAGCATGCCTCCGGATGTATTCTCGGGCGGATTCCGACATAGTGAGTGCGGATAGCAATCCACCGCACCGACCAGCACCGAACGGATCACGTCATCATGGCCCAGAAGACATTCATCCAACTCGTCGACGACATCGACGGAACCCCCATCGCCGACGGCGAGGGCCGCACGGTCACCTTCGCGATCGACGGGGCGTCGTACGAGATCGACCTCACCGACGCGCACGTCGCCGAACTCGTCTACGCCCTCGAGCCCTTCACCTCGGGTGGCCGCCGCACCGGCCGCAGGACGAGCGCCCCGGCCGCACGCGCCGGCTCGCCCCGCCCGAAGTCCGACCCCGCCGAGCTGCAGCGGATCCGCGAGTGGGCGCGCGAGAACGGGCACGACGTGTCCGACCGCGGTCGCGTCTCGGGCGCGATCCGCGAGGCGTACGACGCGGCTCACTGAGACGGGCCCTGCCGGCTCCGATCCCTCTGCCGGGTTCGCGTTCGCGGGCCTGAGGAGAATGCGCGGATAAGCATCCCGAGGTGATTCCCGCGCATTCTCCTCCATTGCCCGCAGATGCCGAGATGATCGACGGGTGCCGCCCAACAGGAATCCGTCGCGGGCGGCGGAACCGCATTGAGCGGATCGAACCGCAAAAGAATCCGCGGAGCCGACGGAACGCGGTTTCACACCGGTTCGACGCACCGGGCCTAGGCTCGACCCGATGAGAGACGATGACGTCCCGGCGGACCCGAGCCGCCCCTCCTGGTCGTCCCGGCGCGGCACCATCCTGACGGTCGCGTTGATCGTCGGCATCTCGCCCTTCGCCACGGACATGTACATCCCGGCCCTGCCGGCGATCGCCCGCGACCTCGGAGCCTCGACCGCGCAGGTGCAGCTCAGCCTCACCGCGTTCCTCGTCTCGTTCGCCGTCGGTCAGATCGTCATCGGACCGATCAGCGACGGGACCGGCCGGAGGCGCATCCTCCTGGGCGGGACGGCCGTCTTCGCCCTCGCCTCCCTCGCCTGCGCCATCGCCCCCGACGCGACCACGCTCGTCGTCGCCCGCGTCGCGCAGGGACTCGGCGGCGCGGCCGGCTCCGTGGCGGCCCGCGCCATGGTCGGCGACACCACGACCGGGGTCGTCCGCAGCCGGCTGTTCGCGACGCTCGCCGCCATCAACGCCGTCGGCCCGGTCGTCGCCCCGCTCGTCGGCGGCGTCGTGCTGTCGGTGTCGAGCTGGCGGGCGACGTTCGTGGTCCTGGCCGTGCTGGGAGTCGCACTGACCGCGGCGGCCGCGGCGCGCCTCCCCGAGACCCTCGTCGACCCCGAGCCGGGAGCCGGCTCGCTGTCGGCCTCGCTCCGGCGGATGGGCGCGCTGCTCGCCATGCCGCGGTTCCGCTGGTACCTCGTCACGGGGTGCGCGGCGACGATCGGCTTCTTCTCGTACATCGCGACGTCGTCGTTCGTGTTCCAAGAGCAGTACGGGTTCGGCGAAGGGCTCTACACGCTCGTCTTCGCCTCGAACGCGTCGTGCATGATCGCGTCGACCCTCGTGTTCCGCCGGCTCGTGGGGCGCATCGCCGAGAACCGGCTCTTCACGATCGGGCTCGTCACGTGCACGACGGGCTCGGCCCTGGTGCTCGTCGGGGCCGTGAGCGGGATCGGACCCGCACTGATCTGGCCCGCGCTCGCTCTCGTCACGGCGGGATGGGGCTGGGTGATCCCCGGATCGATCACGCTGACGCAGGCGCTCGGGCACCGGTCCCCCGGCACCGCCGCCGCCCTCGCGGGCGGGCTGCAGTTCGGGCTCGGCGGAGCCGCCACCCCTCTCGCCGGGGCGCTCGGCGGAACGGCCACGGTGATGGGCGGGCTGATGCTCGGCTTCATCGCGGCGGGCCTCGTGGTGCAGCTGCTCGCGTCGTCGCGACGCGGGGCCGGAGCGGGTGCGCGCACGGGCACGGGCGGCGGCACGGGCACGGGCACGGGCGGCGCGTAGCGAGGTTCAGCCCGCCCACGGTGGTCGGAAGACGCCCCTCACGACCCCACGAAGGGCCGCTTCCGCCCACCGTGCGCCGCGCACACCGCCCGAAGCGCTGAGCACTCAGCACTCAGCGCTGAGGGCTCAGCGCGGCTCCGCGAGCGCCCCGGCGTCGAGCGCCCGCACGAGTGCCGCCACGTCGCGACCGAACGGCCGGTCGACGACGCCGTCGGGCACGACCGCGTCCAGCGTCGCGAGCTCGTCGTCGAGCGGCGTCGGCGCTCCCGCCCCGCCGAGCACGACGCGCAGCCGCCGGGCGTGCAGCACGGCGAGCAGCTCGCAGGCGACGACGTCGGTCAGCCCGTCGAGGGCGCGGGCGAGCAGTTCGGCCGCCTCGAGCGAGAACGACTGGGCGTCCTCCTGCCCGAGCGAGGTCTCGATGAGGCCGAGCGACGCCGGCCGGGCGGACGTCAGCAGGCCGTGCACGGTCCCCACCGCGCGCTTGTGCACCGTCACCATGCCGGCCTCGGCTCCGGGCGACGACGAGAGCTGACGCGGCAGCCCCGTGATCGCGCCGTCGAGCAGCCGGTGCAGCCGCGCGGTGCCGAGCTCGGCCAGATGCAGCGCGGCGAAGCGGACCGCGTCGAGCGACGCCGCCAGGTCGAAGCCGTCGAACCCGGCCGTGCCGACGAAGGCCCCCTCGAGTCGGGCGGGCGAATCGGTGACGCCGTCGAGCGCCCGCGCCACGGCGGCGTCGAGGGCTCCGAGCACGCGCTCGAGATGCGCGAGCGCCGGCCCGCTGACCCGGAACGACACGGGCGACTGCAGCGCCGCCGACCTCCGTTCGGCGCCGAGCAGCCCGTCGAGCCGCTCGAGCACCCCGGCGAAGGACTCGTCGGCACGAGCGACCACCGGTCGGAACGGGTCGCGGTTCGCCCCCACCAGCTCGAGCTCGGCGGCCAGGGTCGCGAGCGCCTGCCGTGCCACACGGCGGGCGTGGTCGGCCAGCACGATCGCCCGAGCCGTCGTGACGGGCACGCCCTCGATGAGGGCCACGCCCTCCTTCGCGGCGAGGAGGTGCGGGTCGAGTCCCGACGCGGCCAGCGCCTCCTGGGCGGGCACCACCGCGCCGTCGGGCGTCAGCAGCTCCCCCGAGGCGGCTCCGGTCGCCGCGGCCCCGAGGTGGGCCAGCGGCACGATCTCGCCCGCCGTGCCCAGTCGGGTGGTCGGCACGGCCGGCACGAGGTCGAGGCGCAGCAGGTCGACCAGCCGGAGGCAGAGGGCCGACGAGACGCCGGCGTCGCCCGAGAGGAAGGTCCGGAGGCGCACCGCGAGCGCCGCCCGCACCTCGCGTCGACCCAGCCACGGCTCGGATCCGGTGGCGCGCGCGATCAGGAGGCGCGCCTGGTGGCCGGCCCGCGCCTCCTCGTCGAGCACGATCGTGCTGGCGGCGCCCATGCCGGTCGTGACGCCGTAGACCGGGTCGCCCGAGTCGAGGGCGGCGAGGGTCTCGACCCGGGCGGCGTCGAGCTCGGCGATCAGGCGGTCGGTGAGCCGCAGCCCGCGACCGTCGGCGATCTCGAGGCACGAGTCGGCGTCGAGATCGGTCGCGCGGTCGACGACGAGCGGTGGACGAGCGCGCGACGGGCGACCGGAGGAGGCGCCGGGCGGGGCGGCGTGCAGACCGGCCATCTCAGCGGTACCGGAGCATCGTGCCGACCTCGGCCTCCTCGGCCGTCGTCAGCACGAGGTGGGCGAGGGCCACGTCGAGGATCGACAGCCCGCGGTGCCAGAACAGGATGCGCTCGTCGGCGTTCTCACGACCCGCCTTCGCCCCGCTGGCGATCTCGCCGAGCTGCGCCCAGAGCGTCTCGGGGCTGAGCAGACCGGTGTCGACGTGGTGCCGCAGGGCGCCGAACCGACCCGATCGCGACTCGGCCCAGTCGTCGACCACGACCTTGTCGATCACGTCGAGCAGCTCGGGCTCGACGGCGCTCACGGTGCCGTAGGGCACGACGAAGGCGCCGGGCCGGATGTGCTCGCGTCGGAGGAGCGGCGTCGGCTCCGTCAGCCGCGTCGCCTCGACGATGACGTCGGCCCCGTCGAAGGCCTCGTCGGCGGTGTCGACGACCACCACCGGGGTGTCCGTCACGGCCCGCAGCCGCTCGCCGAACGCCTCCCGCGACTCGACCCGGCGGCTCGTGACCCGGATCTCGTCGAGGTCGAGCATCGCGTCGAGCATCGTCACGTTCGAGAACGCCGTGCCGCGCGCGCCGGCGTGGGCCAGCACCTTCGAGTCGGGGCGGGCGAGGTGGCGCGCGCCGACGGCGGTCATCGCGCCGGTGCGGGCCTCGGTGACGAACGTGGCGTCCATGACGGCGAGGGGCGTGCCGTTGTACGGGTCGAAGAGGGTCGCCATCGCCATCTCGCTCGGCAGACCCTCGAGGTAGTTGGGCACGAAGTCGCCGACGACCTTGATCCCGCTGACCCCGCGCTCGCCGAGGGTCGAGACGTGCCCGCGCAGGACGTTGAAGTGCCCGACGCCCCCGTTGTCGGGCACGAGGTGCATGCGGGGCTCGAAGACGGTCTCGCCACGGCCGTGGGCGGCGACGACCGAGTCGATCGCGTCGACGATGGCGCCGGAGGGGATCTCGAGCGAGTCGATGTCGGGGCCCGAGAGGAAGCGCAGCCAGATGGGTCGTTCGGTGGTGGTCACGGTTCTCCTCGGGTCGCCGGCGTGGCATCGCCCTGTCGGACGTCCTGCCGTGAATTGAACCATGCGGCGTGTGACGGTCGTGTTTAATGATGTTCAGGAGGCGCGGTGCCGGTCTCGTCGGCCGCTACCGTGAGCAGCACACCACCGAGAGGCCCGACCGTGAGCATGCCCCACCTCGACGACGATCAGCTCGAGGGCGTGCGCGGCTGGCTCATCGACCGGGTCCACGAGCACCGGCTCTCGCCCACGCAGCGCCGGGTCGTGCAGCACATGCTCGACTCGATGCCGCAGGTCGCCTTCGCATCGACGATCGACATGGCCGAGGCGGCCGGTGTGAGCCAGCCGACGGTCACCCGCATCGCGACCGCACTGGGCTTCACGGGCTACGCGGAGTTCCGCAACGCGGCCCGCGACGCGGTGCTGTCGGCGACTCCCCCGGCGGCGGCGGGCGCGGGCAGCACCTCGGCGACCACTCCGGGCGCCGCGCTGGCGCACGAGCGGCAGAACCTCCGCACCCTCGAGGCGACGATCTCGTCGGACGCGATGCGGCGCGCGGTCGGCCTCCTCGCCGACAGCAGGCCGCTCGGCGTCGTCGGGCTGCGGGTGTCGGCGGCGCTGGCGAACTACCTGGGCTATCTGGCGCAGCGGATCATGCCCGACGTCCACGTGCTCGACGACGCCTCGGCCCTCGATGACGGCCTCACCCAGCTGCATCTCGACGGGGCCACGACGCTGCTCGTCTTCGCGATGCCCCGCTATCCGGCCGCGACCGTGCGGGCGCTCGTCCGCGCCCGCGAGCTCGGCATGACGACCATCGGGGTCGTCGACACGCCCCTCGTGCCCTTCGCCGACCTCATCGACGTCCGACTCGTCGCCCCGGTCGGGCAGGATCTCGTCTTCGACTCGCACGCCGCCGCGGTCACGCTGTCGATCGCGCTGCTCGAGGGGGTCGCCGCGCAGGACGCCCGCCGCACCCGGACGCGCCTCGAGGCCCACGAGGAGCGCGTGGGCGAGTGGGAGCACCGCACCCCCTGACGCGGACGAGGAGGCGCGGGTCAGCTCGCCGGGGCCGGGCCCGACGCGGTGATGCGGGCGACGGCCTCCTCCGTGAAGGCCCGCGAGGGCGGCTCCGGATCGAGCACGCGGTGGATCGACAGCCCCTCGATGAGCGCGTCGACGCGGCGGGCTGTGTCGGGGTCGAAGTGCCGTTCGAGCTCGACGCGGCTGCGGCGCATCCACTCGCGGGTGATGGCGCGGTAGCGCGGCTGGCGTGCGGCGAGCGTGTACAGCTCGTACGACAGCACCTGGTCGCGGAGGCTCCCCTCGGAGGCGAGATCGTCGTGGATGAGCGAGACGACCGCGGCCCGCGCCTCGTCGGGCGTCGTCGCGGCGCCGAGGCTCCGCTCGAACCGCTCCACGATCGTGCCCGCGAAGCGCGTGAACGCCTCGTGCAGCAGGTCGTCCATGCCGTCGAAGTGATAGGTCATCGAGCCGAGGGGCACGTCGGCGCGCGTGGCGATCCTGCGGTGGGAGATCCCGGCGACGCCGTTCTCGGCGATGAGGTCGAGGGCGACGTCGATCAGACGGTCGCGTCGTCCGGGGTCGCTGCGCCGGGCTGTCATGGCGACCACCCTAGTCAGCGTGCGTACGGACGTACGCTGGGCGCCCGGCGACGGGCGCCCGATCTCAGCGCAGCACCGAGCTGAGCAGCAGACTCGTCTCGGAGTTGATGACGCCCTCGACGCTGCGGATGCGCGCGAGCACGCGGTCGAACTCGCCGAGCGATGCGGTGCGGTACTCGGCGACCAGATCCCATCCGCCGTTCGTCGTGTGCAGCGAGACCACCTCGGGGAACCCGCGCAGCTGCCGGATGACGTGGTCGGTCGACCGCCCCTCGATCTCGATGAAGCCGATCGCGCGGATCAGGTCGGGATCGTGATCCTCGCGCACCCGCACGGTGTAGCCGAGCACGGTGCCCGACGCCTCGAGCCGATCGAGGCGGGACGTGACGGTGGCCCGTGTCACCCCGAGTCGACGGGCCAGAGCGGCGGCGGACTCGCGGGCGTCGACCCGGAGGGCGGCGAGGAGGCGCCGGTCGAGTTCGTCGAGATCGGCCATGCATCGGAATGTACAGCACGAGCATGCGATCAGCGCACTCGGCCGTGCGGATTCACGCTGGCTGATGATTGCCGGTGCACATCGCCCAGTCCTAGCGTGGAGCCGTCACGGGCGCTCGTCGCCCGCGACGACGACGACGGCGGCCGATCCGGCCGCGGAACGAGCAGAGGGGAGGCGCCCGTGGTGCGCTTCGTGGACGTCCGGAACATGATCCGCTGGGTGACCGACCGCGGAGTCGGCCCGATCACCACCGGCATGGTGGCCGCCCTCGAACGGGACTTCGCGCGCTGGCCCGCGTTCGACAAGTCGCCGCGCGTGGCCTCGCACTCGCCCATCGGCGTGATCGAGCTCATGCCCGCGAGCGACAGCGAGACCTACGGCTTCAAGTACGTCAACGGCCACCCGTCCAACCCGGGTCGCGGGTTCCAGACGGTGACCGCGTTCGGCGTGCTCGCCGACGTCGACACCGGGTATCCGACCTTCCTCGCCGAGATGACGATCCTGACGGCGCTGCGCACGGCCGCCACCAGCGCGATGGCCGCGAAGCGCCTCGCGCGGAGCGACGCCCGCGTGCTCGCCCTGATCGGGTCGGGCTCGCAGGCGGAGTTCCAGGCCCTGGCGATGCGCGCCTCCCTGGGGATCGGCACCCTGCGCGTCTACGACGTCGACCCGCGGGCGACCGGGAAGCTCGTCCGCAACCTGGGTCCCCTCGGCTTCGACATCACCGTCTGCGCGAGCCCGCTCGAGGCGGCCGACGGCGCCGACGTCATCACCACGTGCACCGCCGACAAGCAGAACGCGATCGTGCTGCCCGACGAGGCCGTGCGACCCGGCGTGCACGTCAACGCGATCGGCGGGGACTGCCCCGGCAAGACCGAGCTCGACCCCGCGACGCTCCGCCGGGCCGACGTGTTCGTCGAGTACCCCGAGCAGACGCGCGTCGAGGGCGAGATCCAGCATCAGGCGGCGGACTTCGCCGTGACCGAGCTGTGGGAGGTCGTCGCCGGCCGGCTGCCCGGCCGCACGAGCGACGAGCAGATCACGATCTTCGACTCCGTCGGCTTCGCCATCGAGGACGTCTGCGCCCTCAAGTACCTCCGGGACGACGTCGTCGGCACCGACTACGCGGTCGGGATCGACCTCGTCGCCGACCCGGACGACCCGAAGGATCTGTTCGGCCTCGTCGCCCGTCAGCCCGTCGGGGTCTGAGGCCGACGTGACGAGCGTCGCCCCGTCGCGCCGCGCCTCCTCGTCCGGGGACCCGGCGGACGCCGCATCGCCCGTCGCGATCCGACGACGGGACGGCGACCCCGAGGAGGCGCGGCTCGCCCTCCAGTCGCCGGCCGCGGTCGTGATGGTCCGCCCGCGGTTCTTCGCGCCCAACCCCGAGACGGCCGCCGACAACGCGTTCCAGACCGACCCGGCCGAGGTCGACGCGTCGCGCGCCGAGATCGCCGCCCGGGCACGGGCCGAGGTCGAGGGCGTCGCGGAGGCGCTGGCGGGCGCGGGCGTGCGGGTGCACCTCGTCGAGGACGAGCGCGCCGACCGCCCCGACGCGGTGTTCCCGAACAACTGGTTCTCGACCCACGCCGACGGTCGTCTGCTGCTCTACCCGATGCACTCCCCCAGCCGGCGGGCCGAGCGGCGGGGCGACGTGGTCGAGCTGCTCCGCGCCTCCTACGGGGTCTCGTCGGTGATCGACCGCTCGGGGCTCGAGTCGCACGGTCTGCACGTCGAGGGCACGGGCGCGCTGGTGTTCGACCACGTCGACCGGGTCGCCTACGTCGCCCTCTCGCAGCGCGCCGACCGGGCGGCCGTCGAGCTCGTCTGCCGCGGACTCGGCTACGACGTCGAGGCGTTCACCGCGACCGACGCCGACGGCGTGCCGATCTATCACACGAACGTCATGATGAGCGTGGCGTCTCGACTCGCGCTGGTCGGTCTCGAGGCCGTCGCATCTCAGAGCGAGAGGAGGCGCGTGGCCGAGCGCCTCGCCGCCTCCGGGCGCGAGGTGGTCGCCCTCGACCGGGCCCAGCTCGCCGAGTTCGCCGGGAACGCCCTCGAGCTGCGTGGCGCCGACGGGCCCGTGCTGGCGGTGTCGTCGCGCGGCTGGGCCGCTCTCACCCGCCGTCAGCGCGCCGCCGTCGAGCGGCATGCGCGGCCGCTGCCGCTCGATGTGCCGACGATCGAGCTGGCCGGCGGATCGGTGCGCTGCATGCTCGCCGGCGTGCATCTGCCGGGGCGCGGCGCCGTCGCCGGCGGCTGAGCCGTCAGCGGCAGCGGAGCCCGTTGAGGAGCGACACGGTGACACCCGTCGTCGCGTCCGACGTCGAGGTCCAGAGGGTGCCCGTCGCCCCGAGCACGGCCTTGACCTTGACCGTCGAGGCGAGATTGAGGCTGAGGCCCGCGGTCGGGGTGAACGTGACCGACTTCGTCGAGTTCGGATTCGACGTCGCCGACGACGCGGCGGTGCTCCCGTAGGTCACCGTGCCGCCGAGCAGGCCGGGCCCCTGGAGCTCGAACGAGTCCGCGTCGGCGCCCGCCGGGTAGGCGAACGTGATGGTGACCCCGTTGCTCCCCGCGTTGACGCATCCGAGGGTCGTCGTGTTCGGCACGGCCGCCGGCTGACCCACCATGCCCGCCGTCCACGACGACTTCGGGTTGACGGTCGTCGCGAGGAACGGCGCCGCGATCGCCGTCGCGGGCAGCACGAACCCGATGCCCGCGGTCGCGATGACGAGCGCGCTGAGACCCGAGCCCCAGAGCAGGCGTCGGCGCCGGCGCACCGCGCGACGCTCGACCAGCACGAGCCGGCGGGCGCCGACGCCGTCGCGACCGGGGATCCGAGGAGGTGCGGTGCGGGAGAGCCCGCCGCGCGCCTCCTCGACGTGGGCGGCCGGAGCGACGACCCGCAGCATCCGGCCGACGGCGACCCCGGCGCGGTGCAGACCCGCGCGGGGCGTTCGGACGCGGTCCCGATCCGCTCCCGTCGAGCCGCCGCCGCCGTGACGGCCGTGACGGCGGTCGGTCCGGTCGGCGGGATCGGGGTCGGGGCGGCGTCGCAGCGGACCGTCGAGGAGCGTGATCGACAGCAGCACCAGGAAGGCGAGCCCCGCGAGCACGAGGTGCGCCGTGTCGCCGTCGTGCATCCAGACGATCGGCATCCCGATGTAGGGCACGCGCAGCACGCCGATGCCGTGGACGTCGTCGGGCGGGACCTCGGACGAGTCGGCCGAGGCGTTCGCGTCGCCCTTCGTGACGAGCATGCCGTCGGGGGCGGTCGAGTCGACCCGGTGCAGTCGCAGCGCGCCCTCGCGGTCGGGGTCGTCGAAGAGCAGCACCTGCCCGGGGGCCAGCCGCTCCTGCTCGATGGGACGCGCGATCACGATGTCGCCGACGGCGACGCGCGGCATCATCGACCCGGTCATCACGGTCGTGGGCTGCCACCCGACGACGGCCGGGGCCGCCGCCCAGAAGGCGAGGCCCAGCAGCAGCGCGACCAGCCCGCGGGCGAGCGTCGCGGCCACGATGCGCGACCAGTCGGCCACGGTGGCGGCGTCGACGCTCGACGCCCGGGGTGCCGCGGCGACGGTGGCATGCGACGTGTTCACGACGACGGCCTCTCGCTCGGAGCGCCCGGAGGCCCGGCTCAGCTGTTCTGGGCCTCCCAGGTGAAGCCGAGGGCCGCGGTGCCGCCCTGGACGGTGGTGGGGGCGTTGGAGGGCAGCGTGTAGGTGAAGCGGAAGACCTTCGACTCGGAGGCCGTGCCGGTGGGCGACCAGGTCGCGAGGCCGTTGGCGAACGTCGAGTACGTCGACCCGAAGGCGGCCACGGTGCCGTTGTAGAGCTGGCCGCCCGTGCCCTGCGCCACGAAGCCGGTGCAGTCGGAGAACGTGCCGCCGGTGCCCTGCTCGACCTGGAGGTTGAGGCTGCCCGCGAGCGCGTTCGTCGTGGCCGGGGCGGTGCCGTACAGCTTGACGGACGACGCCAGCGAACCGGTCGACGTGACGACGATGCACTTCGTGCCGGTCGAGCCCGGCTTCAGCCCCGTGGCGGTGAACATCGCCGTGTTCGCGTCGTCGTCGGACAGGGCGACGTTGCCGGCCGTCCAGTTGTTCGTCGGGTTCGACGTCGTCGCCGTGAAGGCCGAGTAGGAGGCCGTCGAGACGACGATCCCCGAGGCGACGAGGGCGAGGGGGACTCCGACGAAGGCGGCGATGCGAGCGGCGCGGGTGGCGGCGATGGACATGACGGGACTCCTGATCCGAACGAGAGACGGAGCGCCACGATCGACGAGGGCGGCGGCGCGAGTGGTGAGGTCGCGGGGCCGGGTCGTTCGGAGCTGGTGAGGATCCGATGACGCTCCGTTGGTACGAACATGAAGATACGTCAGACTCGGCGACCGCACAAGACGGTCCGGTGGCCCCCGTTGACGGGTGGCCTACGCCCCCACGCCGGGCACGTCGGCCACGGCGATGTCGGCGCCGTCCGCCCCGCGGATCTCGACGGCCGCGACGTCCTCGCGCAGCACGGCGGCGTTCAGGCTGCAGTCGATCTCGACGTCCGTTCCGAGGAACGTCCCCGACTCGTACTCGCGCCCGTCGTCGCCCACGACGACGACCGTGAACGCGTCGCCGGCGGGCAGACCCGTGACCGTCAGCAGCGTCTCGGTGCCCCAGGTGTGGGCCACGACGTCGCCGTCGACCGCGACGCCCGAGGGCGCCCCGGCGAAGGCCACCGGCTCGACGGCGCCGAGGGTGCCGGGCGGGCCGTCGACGTGCGGGTCGCGGGGCGCGGCGACGAGCGCACCGGCACCGGCGCCGACCGCGAGGCAGGCGGCGGCGCCCAGGGCGGTGACGAGGGCGCGCCGACCCGGGCCGCGGCGTCCCCGAGCAGCGCGGCCGGGGCTCGCCGACAGGGGCGTGACGGGGGCGACGGCGGGAGACGAGGAGGCGCGGGTCGGCCCGGGCGCGGCGCCCCGGACGGACTCGGGCTCGGACGCGGCGATGCCCGCGATGCGGTGGCGCAGGTCGTCGCTCGGTTCGAGATCGACCCAGCCCGCGCCTCCTCGGCCGTCGGACGGGTCGCCGAGGTCGCCGAGGCGGGTCGTGAGGGCGGCGAGCTCCGCCAGCTCGACGTCGACCGTCGGGTCGGCGGCGCGGAGGGCGTCGAGCTCCGCCTGCTCCGCCGACGAGAGGTCGTCGGCGAGCGCCGCCGCGATCAGCTCGTCGCGGCGCGAGGGCGTCGGATCAGTCATCGGTGGTGCCGCCTTCGTCGAGGTGGGTTCTGAGGGCGCGCAGGGCGTAGTGCACGCGGGTGCGGAGGGTGGCGACGGGCACCCCGGTGGTCTCGCTGACGTCGCGGTAGGTCCGGCCGCGCAGATGCACGGCGACCACGGCGGCGCGGTGCTCGTCGCTGAGCCGCGCGAGCCCCTCGACGAGGCCGAGGCGGTCGAGGGGGTCGGGGTCGTGGCTGGCGGCGTCGGGCGCGTCGTCGGGGGTGACGAGGTGCGGGGTGCGCTGCCGGGCGCGGAGCACGTCGATGACGACCCGGCGCTCGATCGCGAACAGCCAGGTGCGGGTGGAGGCGCGGGCCGGGTCGAAGCGGTCGCGGGCCCGCCAGGCCCGCAGGAACGTCTCCTGCACGCAGTCCTCCGCCTGACCGCGGTCGCCCAGAGCGTTGACGGCGAAGCCGAGCAGCGCGGAGCCGTGCTCGGCGAAGGCCGCGTCGACGTCGAAGCGCGACGGGGGTGCGGTCATCGGGCTCCGCTCGGCGGTCGGGGTGCGGTGCGGCGTCAGGAGGGCCGTCACGGGCGTTCCTCTCAGACTAGGCGGGACTGCGGTCTCCAGGGGATACGTCGGGAGGCGCGGTTCCGTTCATCGACGACCCGCGCCTCCTCGGCGGGGTCGCGACGGTCCTGCCCCGCGGCCGACGGGGACGGTGGGAGCCCTCTGCGGACGACGGACGCCCCGCCCGGAGCGGATCCGGGCGGGGCGTCGGCGGGGTGACGGGTCGACGGGTCAGGCCGCCGGACCGCGCGAGGCGCGACGACGACGCGAGACGACCAGCGACCCGAGACCCAGGGCGACGAGCAGGGCCGCGAGCAGCCCGGCGGTCGCGGTGCCCTCGGAGCCGGTGAAGGCGAGCGAGTCGTCGGCGACGGGGGCTGCGGCGGCCGGGGCTGCGGCCGGGAGCGTCGTGCCGCCCGACCCTCCGACGGTGGACCCCGGACGGGGAGCCGTCCCGTCGACGCCCGCCGGAGCGGTGCCGGGACGCTCGCCGGGGAGGACGACCGACACGCGGGTGATCACCGAGGCGGAGCCCGCGTTCACACCGCGGACGCCGTCGGGGCTTGTGGTCGGCACATCGATCTGACGCGACGACAGGACGTACTCGCCGGGCTCCAGGAAGGGTACGTCCCGCCACGTGCCGTCGGCGGCGACCACGGCGATCAGCTCGCCGCGGAAGTCCACGTCGTCGCTCGTCACCATGATCAACACGGTGGCGCCGGGGGTGCCCGTGCCGACGAGCTCCTCGGTGACCGCGGGGCGGGGTCCGAAGACGGCGTCCTGCGGGTACTGGCCCGCGGCGACGAGCACGCCGCCGTCGGCGACGGAGGTGATCGCGGGGGCGGGGAGCGTCACCGGGCGCACCGTGAAGTCGCGCCCGCCCGAGACCGCGGAGCGCGAGCTGATGCGGCGGCCGGTGTCGTCGACGAGGTACTGGCGTGCGCTGAAGCGCCACTCGCCCGTGGGGATCGTCGCGACGTGGGTCAGCACGCCCGACGCCGGGACGGTGATGTCGCCCGACGGCCCGCGCTGCGAACCCGAGGCGTCCCGCCACGACATCTCGACCTTCGCACCGGGGGTGGCGCGGACGACGATCGTCACGGGGCCGCCGAGACGGGTGGCCCCGGAGGCGCGGGTCGGCTCGTACAGGGCGCCGACCGTCGGCGAGACGACGGACACGGGGCCCGGCGCCGCCAGGTAGGCCACGACGTGCTGGAAGCGGATGCGCGACTCGGGCGAGGGGGTGCCGCTCGGCCGCCCGTCGGCGCCGGGGGCGGACTGACGGACGGTGGTGATCCACTCGATCGAGCCCAGCTCGAGCGTCGCCGTCCACCGACCGTCGGAGCCGACGGGCGCGAGGGCGTACTTCGTGGGGCTGTACCAGCCGCGGATCGGGTCGGCGCGGACCGTGACGACGGCGCCGGGCTGCCCGGTGCCGGTGAAGGTGACGGGGGCCGCGGTGTCGCTCTCGCCTCGAGCGGCGGAGCGGACGACCGAGCCCGCGGTGGGGCTCGTGAGGATCGGCGCCGTGGCGATGGGGGCGGCCTCGGCGGCGGCGTCGGTCTGCTCGTCGGCCACGGGCTCGGCGGCGGCGTCGGGCACGGGCTCGGCGGCGGCAGGCTCGGCGGCCACGGGCTCGTCGAGCGCGGGCGTCTCGGCGACGGGGGCCTCGGCCGCAGGCACGGCGGCGGGCGTCTCGTCGACCGGGGCCTCGACGGCCGGGGTCTCAGCGGCCGGCGCCTCGACCGGAGGGGCCGGGGTGGCCGGGGTGTCGGCGGCGGGTGTCTCGACGACCGCGGCGGACGTCGGGTCGGCGACCAGCGCCTCCTCGGTGACGGTCGACTCGGCGGGCGTGGCGGCGGTGGCGGTCGGGACGACCAGCAGCACCCCTCCGACGGCCAGTGCGAGCGTCGTCGGGATCGCCGCCGCCTTCTTCCAGGTGGTGTTCGTGTGCGCGTGCACGGTGGTGCCTCTCTGCGTGGGTCGAACACGCCGGTCCGCTCTGACCCACCCCGAGCGCCGGACGTCCGGCGTGGTGATCTCCCTGCCGACATCGCTCAATCTAGGAGGCCGCAGGGCGCCGTGACCGCGGCGAGATGCTTCCGTGATGCAACATCGTCCTGCAGGATGACGAGCCCTCATCTATGCGGGTGAGGGCGTCCACCGGAGGGTGTCGTCGTCCTTCGCCCAGGCGGTCGGAGCGGCATCGGACCCGGGCATTTCGGTGAGCCAGTAGGTCTGGTCGGGACTCCATCCCGCCATGACCGAGGCGGTGCGATCGTCGACGGCGATGGCGCGGCCGGCGGTGAGCAGATAGCCCGCGACGGAGACGTGCACGGCGTCGACGACCTCGGCGACGGATGCCCAGTCGGGCGACACCCAGTCGCCGTCACGGCCCGTGGTGCGATACCAGTCGCCTCGGTGGACGCCGCTCACCTCGAGGGGGTGCTCGCGGCAGAGTCGAGCCCAGTCGTCGGGGCCGGCGACCTCGATGACGCGGGCGTCGGGCGGGACGACGAGCGGCACGACCCGCGCGCCGTCCTCGCCGAATCCGTCTTCGACGAGGCGCAGCCCGAGGGGGACGCCGTCGGGGCCGGCATGCGTCGAGACCGGCCCGACCCGGTTCGGCGTCGACCACCACTCGCCGCTCATGGCGCGAGCGGGGTGCCCCGACCGTCGCCCCCGTCGTGGCCGTGATCGGATCTCGTCGGCGACGACCCCGTCGCGCCACTGCTGCAGGGCCGCCCGCGTGCCGATGATGCTCCAGCTCGGCGGTTCGCGGCTCTCGGCCCAGGGGGTGTCGAACGCGACCAGATGCTGTCGGGCTGCGAGGCCGTCGCCCCACCAGGCTGTGGCCGGGGTCGAGACGACGTGCTCGGCGATGCGGCGGAGGGAGGCCGTGACGGCGGGCTCGACGAGCAGCAGGTCGTCTCCGTCGGGCTCCTGCCAGTAGGCGGCGGCGTCGACGGTCGCCTCGAGGGCGGCCATCAGCGTGTCGTCGTCGAGGTGCGGCAGCTCGACCTCGTCGAGTGCTGCGCCGAGTTCGGCGGGTGTCGGATCGGGCAGGGGCTCGTCGGCGCCCGGACCGAACAGGACGATGGAGGTGCCCGCCCCGCTCGCCTTCGCCGCCCGGTACGACGCGGCGAACAGCAGATGCCCGAAACGCAGCCCCGCCTCGGTGATCGGCTCCGCCTGCTTCACGAGCTCGAGACAGAACCGGCGCCCGCGCGGTCCGGCGAGCAGGGAGTCGGGATCGAGGCGCACGGCGCTCAGCCTAGGGACGACCTAGGCCCACGC
>Ga0265798_10003127_pt1 | contig 23835 bp, 21 predicted proteins | sample P3T30metagenome_FD_192430 | JGI IMG/M metagenome (GOLD analysis project Ga0265798, IMG submission 192430) | Plant litter microbial communities from East Loma Ridge, Irvine, California - P3 T30 | ecosystem: Environmental > Terrestrial > Plant litter > Unclassified | place: USA: California... | reverse complement strand
GGTAATGCCATAAAGTTTAGTGCCCAAAATCCTACCATTGACATTACCGCAACTGCGCTTAATGATTTTGAAGCCGCACAATATAAAGGGCTAAGCAAAGACCGTACTTATACAAAAATATTGTTTAAAGATAACGGGCAGGGCTTTGACCCTCAGTATAGCGAGCAGGTGTTTAAAATGTTTAAACGCCTTACCACGAATTCCGGAACGGGTATTGGGCTTGCGCTCTGCAAAAAAATTGTAGAAAATCATGGCGGTATTATTAGCGTAGAAAGCCAGCAAGGAAAAGGCTCTACCTTTACGGTGATACTGCCTGTTGATTAACCGCGTAGTGACGCATGTAGCGCATTACCAGCAGAATTTGCTAAGTTTGTAAATACCAAATTCCCGATAATGAAAAAAATATTCCTGATAATTTTAATCTTAACAGGGTTAGCCTCAAATGCCCAGGATTTTAAAACCCTTACTTACTTTGTAAACGACAGTACAAAACTGGAGCTGGACCTGTTTGTTCCTAAAGAAAAATCTAAAGAAAAGCTGCCCCTGCTTATACACGTGCACGGTGGCGGTTTTGCTGTGGGCAACCGTAAAGACGGACACCATATTTGCGGCTACGCATCGCAACACGGCTATGTGGCAGCCAGCATAAGCTATACCTTATACATGAAGGGTAAGAACTTTAGCTGTGGCGGCACAGTGCCCGAAAAGGTAAAAGCTTTTCAGATAGCGGCCAACCAGCTGTGGCAGGCAACCAACTTCTTTATAAAAAATGCCGAAAAATACAATATAGACATCAGCAAGATATTTATTTCGGGTAGTAGTGCCGGTGCCGAAACCGCACTTCATGCGGCTTACTGGGACAGGGATGTAATGGGCCTGTACCCGGAAAAACTACCTGCCGGTTTTAAGTATGCCGGGTTAATTTCGGGTTCCGGAGCTATTATGGACCTTAATCTTATTACTAAGCAAAACATGCTACCCATGCTCATGTTTCATGGCAGCGTAGACCCTGTGGTGCCTTATGATAATGCCGCACACCACTATTGCCCGGCAAATGCCAGCGGGTGGCTTATGTTTTTTGGCGGATACGCTGTTTACAAACATGTTGCCGATTTGCAGGGTACAGCACGCATGGTTACCTACTGTGGCGGGGGGCATGAGTTTAGCGATGAAATGTTTGCCAAAGACCAGGCGGGCGTGGTAAGCTTTATGGACAGGGTGCTTAAAAAAGAACATTTTTATGAGCATACGGTTGTAAACACGGGCAAATCGGGGACTAAAGATGATAAGTATGGTTTTTGCGACTAATACTAGAAAACATCAGCAAGACATTGACGTTTCAATGTTAAGTTTTTGGCACTTAGACAATCCTTAACATTGAAATGTATCTTTTTTATTTTTTGTAAGTTAATTTTGCGTAAATTAATTGTAAAATTAAATAAGCAAAGATGAACAGAGAAGACTTAAGGGTGGTTGAATTTACTGTTATAGAAAAGACCAAAGCTAAAAAAGGTAAAAAGACACAAAAAAAGGCAAAGAAACTGTATGGCTTTTTTCACCTGTGGGGTACTAATGTAAACGGCAAAGGCAACGAAAGGTTTTTTGGCCTTGTAGAAGAAGCCGTATCAGGCAACCTGCTTGAGGTAAGCTACAAAGACATACGCTTTTTAAGCGAGGCTGAAATAGAAGAGTATCATGAAACTGCTGACGCAGAAGTAGAAGAAACTACAGAAGCTGCAGTTGTTGCAGAAGAAGTGGCCGCTGCACCTGCTGCAGACGAAACCCAAACTGCCCAGCCCGATGCTGCAGCCCCGGCAAAACCTAAAACCGTAAGGAAGCCAAAGGCATAATTCCAATCCGAATATTATATTTAAAACCCTTTACATCATAAAATGTAAAGGGTTTTATGATTTATAATCAGGATAATACAATTTTGAAAGGCCATATAAATTAGTTAAAATTATTATAATATTGAGGAAAAGTCTATATTTGGAAATTCTAAAACGAAACTAAAGAACTATTATGTCTATTATGAGAGTAAAGCCCGTTTCGCACTTTGAAGCGGATATGAAAAAAAGCCAATTAAAGCGCGTTTTGGGTAAATGGAGCTTAACAGCTATTGGCGTAGGGGCAATTATAGGTGGTGGGATATTTGTATTAACCGGTACAGGAGCATATTACCACGCCGGGCCTGCCTTAGCACTTTCGTTTATTATAGCGGGTATCGCCTGCGTTTTTGCGGCGTTATGCTATTCTGAATTTGCCTCTATCCTGCCTGTTGAAGGTTCGGCATATGCATATGCATACGGCACCATTGGCGAAATTTTTGCGTGGATTATCGGCTGGGGATTGATATTAGAATATGCTATGGGTAGTATGACGGTAGCAGTTTCATGGAGTGGCTATTTTAATAAATTGTTAAAAATGTTTGGCTTGCATTTGCCCGACTGGCTCACAGCAGACCCGGCAAGCTATACAGGGGAAGGTTTTTCAATGAACTTGCCTGCATTTATTATCGTACTTTTTGTAACATTAATACTTACGAGAGGAACGAAAGAAGCTGCAAAAGCGAACAACGTTATAGTAGTTTTGAAAGTTGCAGCGATTATTTTCGTGATTATTGCAGGTGCATTTTTCATCAATCCTGAAAACTGGAATCCGTTTATTCCTGAAGCAGCGCAGGTGGTATCCGGTGAAACTACACACAGTGCCTATGGCATGGCGGGAATTATTTCGGGTGCAGCGGCTATCTTTTTTGCTTACGTTGGTTTTGACGCCGTATCAACTCAGGCAGGCGAGGCTATTAATCCTAAAAAGGACGTGCCGTTTGCCATTATTGCCTCATTATTGATTTGTACTGTACTATATATTTTGGTGTCGCTTGTACTTACAGGCATGATGAATTACCAGGATTTTAACCCGCTGGGCAAATATCCAGAGGCCATAAAAGCACCAGTTGCCTATGCGTTTGATATTGCAGGGCAGGCATGGGCGGGGTACATTATTACCATTGCGGCAACTGTCGGGCTGGTTTCGGTGCTTATGGTAATGATTATGGGGCAGTCGCGCATTTTCTTAGGGATGTCGAAAGACGGATTAATTCCGCCGGTATTCTCAAAAATCAATCCTGTTTCTGGTACACCAAAAACAAACCTTACTATTTTAGGAGGCCTTATTGCAATAGTGGCGGCCTTTACACCAATTAACAAATTGGCTGACATGACCAGCTTCGGAACGTTGTTTGCCTTTACAATGGTGTGTATTGCCGTGTGGATTTTGCGCGTAAAACAGCCTCAGCTTACCCGGACCTTTAAAGTGCCTGCACTGCCCGTAATTGCAGTTTGTGGTATTTTGATTAATACATATTTAATGATCAACCTTAGTAAAGAAGCGCAAATGCTTTCAATAGGATGGTTGATTTTGGGTGTTATTATTTATTTTGCTTACAGCCGCAGAAACAGTAAGTTGCAAAAATACGGTTTTGGAGAAACGTTTAAAGCAGAGCAGGAACCGTTAGAAAAGTTTTAATAAGGAAAGAATAAAAGAGTTAACAAACACATATTTGCCAAAGTCCCGGAGGTTTATGCCTTCGGGATTTTTTTATATTTGTAGTATGACCAAACAAGAACTGCGCACAAAGTATAAAGCACTGCGCCGCGAAATGAGCCTGGATGAGGTGGAAGAAAAAAGCCTGGCAATAGCCAACAGTCTGCTGCCGCTTGATATATGGAATAAAACATATTATCACCTGTTCCTGACTATGGAAACCCAACAGGAGGTGCATACAGATGTAGTGCTGAATATACTGGCCGGTAAGGATAAAGAGGTAGTTGTGGCACGCAGCGACTTTGAAAGCTGTACTATGGCGCACTACCTGCTTACGGACAATACAAAACTAATTATCAGCGCTTATGGCATACCGGAGCCGGTTGACGGCCTTGAAGTGCCCCCGCAAAAAATAGATGTGGTGTTTGTGCCACTACTGGCTTTTGATGGCAAAGGCCATCGCATAGGCTACGGAAAGGGGTTTTATGACCGTTTTCTGTCCGTTTGCCGCCCTGATGTAATTACAGTGGGGCTATCGTTTTTTGAGGCTGAAGAAGGTAGTATACCGCATAATGAAACGGATGTGCCGCTTGATTTTTGCGTTACACCCCATAGTGTTTATAATTTCACTACACTTTAATAGATACCTATCAAGAGTTATAAGTGTGCAGCCCATAAATCAACATGAATTTCGATTTGGTAAAGTTTTGCTAAAAAAGAATATATCCTATGCCTCGGTAACCACATCCTTTTCCTGCTTGGGAAATGCTTTTTTATTGAATATGATAAGGATAGCCACGCCTATAGATATAGCAGAATCTGCAATATTAAATATGGCGTTAAAGAACATTGTAAAGCCTTCGCTATTTTTGATTATAGGAAAGTACAGCATATCTACCACCTTTCCCTCAAATAACGAACCGTATGCATTAGATGGATTAAACGTTGCTACCTGGTTTACACTATGCTCAAAAAATATTCCGTAAAAAACCGAATCGATGATGTTGCCAAATGCCCCTGCAAGTATTAGTGATATAGCGGTTATAAGGTAAGCCGAATGGTGTTTTTTAACCGAATCCCAGAGCCACCAGCCTAAAGCGCCCACAGCTGCTATCCTGAAAAGGGTAAGGGTAAGCTTGCCGCCCAGCCATGAAGGTATTTTAGTACCCCATGCCATACCTTCGTTTTCTATAAAGTTTATCTTAAACCATGAAAAAACATGGACTGACTCATCCAGCATAAAATGTGTTTTTACATAAATTTTGCTTATCTGGTCAACCAGTAATACAAGGATAACAATAAGGTAGGCTTTTTTAAGCGACATTTTATCTATTTTATGGCGCAAAAATAACCTAAATAATCAAATTAACAGCGTTTTATTGGTGTTAATGAAATGTTTAATACCCCTTTATCTTCAGATATTTCTTTAATTTTGCTTTTCTATTTATCAAAATGAAGCAATATAGTCATTTGTTCTTCAACATGTTGTAAGGTCAATATTTTGAATTTAACAAATATTTAACCCAAATTAAAGTTCGGTTAGTTCGGTAGTTGCCGAACTAAAACTTATCTTTGCACCTTAAAATTCACTATTATGGCAATATGGAAGATGTAAAGCAGCAAAGGGAAGAACTTATTGAGCTATTTGGTGTCCACTTTGAAAATATTGGCCATCTGCCACCTCTGGGTGCCCGTATACTTGCTACCCTTATACTTGATGCCTGCACACACCAATACACTTTTGATGATCTTGTAGAGCAAACGGGTGCCAGTAAAAGCTCAATATCTACAAATCTTAACCTTTTGCTTAAGATAGGCAAGATAAACTATTACACTTTGCCCGGCGACCGCAAAAAATACTATCGCCCATCGGCCTTTAGCGAGCGGTTTGATAATTATCTGAAGATGATATCTTTTGAGAAGGAGATCATGGACAAAATGCTGGATTACCGCAGGCAAACAATTAAATGCCAGGCAGACAGGTTTGAGCTTGAAAAAGCAGAGGCTTATAAAGACCACGTGCTGGAAATGGAAGCGTTGCTCAATAAAACGATAGAAAAGTTTAAAATAATAGAAAAACAGGGTAAATAAAATACAGAGTTCACACATCAATCAACCACAAAAAGAGAAATACATAATCCAGATGAAAAACAGATTGTTATTAAGCGCACTGGCTGCGTTTTCGCTACTAGCTTCCTGCGGTAAAAAACAAGAGCAGGCACCTGCACAGGCAGGGCCCATGCCGTTTCCGGTGCAAACCGTTACCCGCCAGGATGCCGTTGTTAACGAAGAATACACAGCCAACCTTGAGGGTCAGCAAAATGTAGAGATACGCCCTAAGGTTAATGGCTTTATCCAGAAAATATATGTAGATGAAGGGCAGGAAGTTAAAAAAGGGCAATTGCTTTTTAAACTTGAAACCCAAACCCTTAATCAGGACGCCGCCGCTGCCAAGGCTGCGGTTAATGCAGCACAGGTAGAGGTAGACCGCCTTAAGCCGCTGGTAGATCGCAAAATAATAAGCAATGTGCAGCTTGAAACCGCAAAGGCCGGCCTGGCACAGGCTAAAGCTGCTTATGGCAGCGTGGCGGCCAGTATAAGCTATGGCACCATTACATCGCCGGTAAACGGTGTGGTAGGTGCGCTTCCGTTTAAAGAGGGTGCCTTGGTAAGCTCTACAATGGAGCAGCCCCTAACCACCGTGAGCGATACACGCGTTATGCGCGCTTATTTTGCCATGAACGAAAAGCAGATGCTAACCTTTACAAAAACGTTTCCGGGGGCATCTCTGGAGGCCAAGCTTAAAAATACGCCGGCGGTAAGCCTTGTGCTTGTAGATGGCAGCGAGTATGCCCAAAAAGGCAGGCTGCAGGCAGTACAGGGCCTTGTTAACGCTACCACGGGTACCACACAGTTTCGTGCAGAGTTTGCTAACCCGCAGGCTATTTTAAGGAGTGGCAGCAACGGTGTGGTGCGCATACCGGTACAGCATGATAATGCTATCGTGGTGCCGCAAAATGCGGTATTTGATATGCAGGGCAAGCAAATGATTTATGTAGTGGGCAAAGACAACACCGTTAAGAGCAAGGTGCTTACCATTGCCACAACATCGGGCAAAAACTTTATTGTAAGCGAAGGCCTTGAAGAAGGCGAAGTGATAGTGGTAGAGGGTGCCAGCAAACTTAAAGACGGTATGGCAATAGTGCCGCAACCGGTTAAGGAAGAGGCCCCGGCAGCAGGTGCTGCTGCAAAAGATACCGTTGCCACTAGTGTAACCAAAACAACAACTACCACCAAGAAAAAATAAGCAATGCTAAAAACATTTATAGAAAGGCCGGTACTGAGTACCGTAGTTTCGATATTAATAACCATTTTGGGTGTACTGGGCCTTATGGCTCTGCCAATAGAGCAGTATCCTGAAATTGCCCCGCCTACCGTGCAGGTTACGGCTACCTTTACCGGTGCCAATGCCGAAACGGTGCTTAACTCTGTGGTTATACCGCTGGAGGAGGAGATAAACGGCGTAGAGGGCATGACCTATATGACGAGCAGCGCCGCTAATGATGGTTCGGCTAACATAAGTGTGTTTTTTGAACTGGGCGTTAACCCCGATATTGCCGCGGTAAACGTGCAAAACCGTGTATCGCGTGCCACGCCTAAACTGCCTGCGGCTGTTGTGGCCACCGGCGTTACCACAGTAAAGAGCCAAACCAGTGCGCTTATGTTCCTGTCGCTGTTTTCTAAAAATCCGGAGTATGACGGTACGTTTGTGCAAAACTATGCTAAAATTAACCTTGTGCCTAAGCTGCAAAGGGTTAAGGGTGTGGGCCAGGTAAACGTATTTGGTGCCAAGGACTACTCTATGCGTATATGGATAGACCCTGAAAAAATGGCAACCTACAGCCTTGCGCCAAAAGATATACAGGCAGCGCTTAATGAGCAGAATGTTGAGGCTGCACCGGGTAAATTTGGTGAAAATGCCGAGGGAGTTTATGAGTATGTTATCAAATACAAAGGCCGCCTTAATAAGGTGCAGGATTATGAAAACATCGTTATAAAATCTACCGGAAACGGTAACTTTTTACACCTTAAAGATGTAGCAAAAATAGAGCTTGGCGCCTTTAACTATGGCCAGAAGAACTTTGGTATGGGTAAAGACGGTGTGGCTATTGGTGTATTCCAGACCTCGGGCTCTAATGCCAATGATATCATTGATGAGGTAAACAGCATACTTGAAAAAGCCAAGCCTACCTTTCCGGAGGGTATTGACTATGTAGTGCCTTTTAATACAAAAATCTTTTTGGATGCATCCATCCATAAGGTAATATCTACCCTTATAGAAGCCTTTATACTTGTATTTATTGTAGTGTTCCTTTTCCTTCAGGATGTAAGGAGTACCCTTATCCCGGCCATTGCGGTTCCGGTAGCTATTGTGGGTACGTTCTTCTTCCTTAACGTGTTTGGGTTCTCTATAAACATGCTTACGCTTTTTGCAATGATACTTGCCATTGGTATTGTGGTAGATGATGCCATTGTAGTGGTAGAGGCGGTGCATGCCAAGCTTGACGAAGGAGAGCAGGATGCTAAAAAGGCTACCCTGAGCGCCATGAGCGAAATTACCGGAGCTATTGTATCCATAACGCTTGTAATGGCGGCAGTATTTATCCCGGTATCCTTCCTTAAGGGGCCATCGGGGGTATTTTATCAGCAGTTTGCCATAACACTTGCGGTAGCCATCTTAATTTCGGCTGTAAATGCCTTAACGCTTTCGCCTGCACTTTGTGCGCTTTTCTTAAAACCGCATAAAGAACATGGCGAGCATAAAAAGCGCAACATTAAAGATCGTTTCTTTGATGCTTTTAATGCCGGTTTCGATTCGATGAATAATAAATATGTTGGCTCACTGCGCAGGCTTGCAAAACGCAAATGGATAACCACCGTAGCACTGCTTGTGTTTGTGGGTATTACCTACTGGCTGTTTACCACCACACCTTCAGGCTTTATACCTAACGAAGACCGTGGTATTATTATGAGTGATATTACCATGCCTCCGGGTACTACCCTTGAAAAAACACAATTAGCGGTAAACCAGCTTGACTCTATACTGCAAAACCACCCGCTGGTAGATGCACGTATGAGCGTTGTGGGCTTCTCGCTCCTTAACCGTGTAAATGGTGGCTCGTACGCCTTTACCATTATCAAACTTAAAGACTGGGAGCACCGTAAAGATGCCAACCAGAGCGTAGATGCTGTGGTGGGCGAACTTTTTGCCAAAACTGCAGGCTTTAAAGATGCAAAGCTGTTGTTTTTTACACCGCCAAGCGTTCAGGGCTTTGGTACCGCCGATGGTTTTGAGTTTAAAATCCAGGACACCGGCGATGACGACTGGGCTACCGTAAGTAAAGTAACTAACGAATTTTTAGCCGAGCTGGGCAAGCGCCCGGAGATACAGTATGCCATGACCAACTTTAACCCGGGTTTCCCACAATACCAAATGGATATTGATGTGGAGAGGGCTAAGGATGCCGGCGTTACGGTAACCGATATATTTAACACCATGCAGGGTTACTACGGTGGTTTGTATACTACAGACTTTAACCGTTTTGGTAAACAGTACCGGGTAATGATTCAGGCTGAGGCCGAACAGCGCGCCGATGAGCAGTCTATCAATAAAATTTATGTGCGCAATGCCAACGGGCAAATGGTAGCTATAAGCCAGTTTGTTGCCTTTAAAAAGATTTATGGGCCGGAGGCTGTAGCACGTTTTAACATGCTTAAGGCGGTTAACGTAAACGGTAAGGCTAAACCGGGCTTTAGTAGTGGCGATGCCATTAAGGCCATACAGGAAGTTGCTGCACAGCACCTGCCAAAAACTTACTCTTATGAATTTAGCGGTATGACCCGCGAAGAGATTATTGCAGGTAACCAGGCGGCGGGCGTATTTTTACTGAGCCTTATATTTGTGTACTTCCTGCTTAGTGCCCAGTACGAGAGTTATTTGGTACCACTATCTGTAATACTATCGTTACCGGTGGGTATTGCGGGTGCCATAGGCTTTGTAAAACTGGCCGGGCTGGAAAACAACATTTACTTCCAGGTGGCGCTTATCATGCTAATAGGGCTACTCGCCAAGAATGCCATCCTTATTGTGGAGTTTGCCATACAGCGGCGAAAGCATGGCATGAACCTTATTGATGCGGCTGTGGAAGGTGCCAGGGCACGTTTAAGACCTATTTTAATGACGTCTTTTGCCTTTATATTCGGCCTTATGCCATTAGCCTTTGCCGGTGGTGTGGGTGCTGTGGGTAACAAGAGTATAGGTATGGGCGCCGTGGGCGGCATGCTTGTAGGTACTGTGTTTGGGGTATTTGTTATCCCTGTGTTATTTGTAATCTTCCAGGGGCTGCAAGAGCGTATTTCGGGCAAGTCAAAACAGGAAGAAGAACCTCAAAATACTGTAGCGTAATGAAAAGCAACATATATAAAATAATAATGCTGGCTGCCGTGGGCTTTATGGTACAGTCTTGCTTTGTGGCTAAGAACTATGAAAGGCCGGCCGATGTAAAGGCTGAAAACCTGTACCGAACCGAAGTAGCAGCCCAGGACAGCGCATCGCTTGCCGATGTAAGCTGGGACAAACTGTTTACAGATCCTGTTTTGCAGGGGCACATTAAAAAGGGGCTGCAAAATAACTTTGACATTCGTGTAGCACTGCAAAATATAATTTCGGCGGAAGCCTACTTAAAGCAGGGCAGGGCAGCTTATTTTCCTACAGTGAGCGGTACGGCAAGCTGGCAGCACCAGGAGCTGGCAAAAAACAGCCAGTTTGGCGCTTTATTTAACGGTGGTATAGATACGTACCTGTTAACGGCCAACCTAACATGGGAAGCCGACATCTGGGGCAAGATACGCAGCAACAAGCGCGCTTATAATGCTGCGTTTTTGCAAACCATTGCGGCAAACCAAGCGGTAAAAACAACAGTTATTACCAATATAGCCAATATGTACTACCAGTTGCTGGCGCTTGATGAACAGCTAAAAATAGCCGACTCAACACTTGTAAACCGTGTGGAGAGTGTGGATGTTATCCGTGCGCTTAAAGATGCAGGCAGCGTAAATGAGGTGGGTGTTAAGCAAACTGAGGCGCAACGATATGCTACCGAGCTTATTATTGAAGACCTTAAAAACAACATAACGCTTGTAGAAAACAGCCTTTGCCTGCTTATGGGAGAAGCGCCGCACAAAATAGAGCGCACTACCTTTAGCGAGCAGCAAATTGAATCTGAGATAAAACTTGGTTACAGCGCATCATTGCTTAAAAACAGGCCCGATGTTATAGCTGCAGAGTATGGCCTTATCAATGCGTTTGAGCTTACTAATGTGGCCCGCAGCGCATTTTACCCATCGCTTACTGTTACTGCTCAGGGTGGCCTTCAAAGTGTTGACCTTAAAACGTGGTTTAGCACCAACTCGCTTTTTGCAAGTGTGCTTACCGGCTTAACCCAGCCTATATTTAACGGCAGGCAAATACGCACGCGCCATGAGGTTGCAAAAGCAACGCAGGAACAGGCGTATGTAAGGTTTGAACAATCTATAGTAACCGCCAGCCAGGAGGTAAGCAACGCCCTGGCGAATTATACTAACGAAACCAAAAAGCTGGATATACGCACCAGACAGGCAGATGCGCTTACCAAAGCGGCTGATTATAGCGATGAGCTTTTGGAATATGGCCTTGTAAACTACCTTGAAGTATTAACCGCAAAAGACAACGCGTTAAACAGTCAGCTAAACCTTATTGATAATAAATACCAGCAATTTGCTGCCATTATAGAGCTTTACAGGGCTCTTGGCGGAGGCTGGAAATAGCATAGTCCAGAAGTTCGTCTTTCCGGATTATTTAGATTAATTGTTTGTTTTATGTAAGGCCGCCCATTCAGGAAACTGTTTGGGCGGTTTTTTTATAATTCTAAGTCAAACACGGCGAATACTAAGTTATAGTAGGTTTTTTGGGTTTTTAAATGTTTATTTATCACGTATAATACAGAATGTGTAACTAAAACGTAATAGTATGAACGCCTTATACCTTACACCCACTTATATACCGCTGCCAAACCCGGGAAAGCCTTTAGTTATTGAGGCACTTGATTATGCAAATCCGTACGATTTTCATAAACCGCACCGCCATGATTATTTTGAAATTATACTGGTTAAAAACGGCACGGGCACACAAGTAATTGACTGTAGATCTTATACTATTGGGGCGGGCCAGTTTTATGCGGTATATCCGGGGCAGGTGCACCTTATGAACCGCGGCAATGCCACGGGGCTTCTCATACAGTTTAGGAAAGACATTTTTAGGCACATAACACCCCTGCACCATTATCACCTGTACTTTAGGGAGCAGGCCTTTAACCTTGATGCTGCTGCTTTTGACCATTTGTATGACCTTACCCTGCGTATGGCAAAACTTATGGAAACGGCCGACGCAAGTGCGTTCACCACGCACAAAGTATACAGCTACCTCCAGGTGATATTATTGTCTTTGCCCGAAGTTCATGCCTCGGCGCAAAGCCAGGGTAAAGAAGACCTTGTGCTGCAGTTTTTATCGTTACTGCCGCATCATATTGCCCTGCGTAAAAAAGTGTCAGACTATTGCTTTATGCTGGGCTGTACGCCCGATAAGCTTAATGATGCCTGCAAAGCGGGGCTGGGAAAAACATCGCTTAAACTGATACACGAAGAGCTTATGCTCGAAATTTGCAGGATGATGCTGCTCAACAAACTCTCGTTAAAAGAAATAGCCTACGAGCTTAATTTTGACAGCCCTGCTAACTTTAGCAATTTTATAAAAGCGCACAGCGGCCATACTCCGTCGGGCCTGCAGGCGTCGCTTTTAGAAATCTATAGTTAACACCTTTGTTTTCCGGAAATATATAAGTTATACCGGTTTTTTAATAACTGCCATGTTAAGCTACAGGTGTAGTTTTACACTAATTAAAAAAGGCAATAACATGAAAAAGACTTTACTATCACTGGTTTTTTTGGCTTTTGGCCAATTGATCTTAGCACAGCAGTGCCCTGCTACCGGACTGCCTTATATTGTTACATCTGAAGCTACTGCGCCGGCTACCCTGCCCAATTGTATGTATAGTGCAAATGTTACGTTTTCTTCGCAGGAAACATTTCAAACTTTATCAGAGCCTGTACCCGGTTTTGATGGCGATGTACTGGCTTTTAATACCATAATTGATACCCAATGGGGTATGCCTGCCGATGCCCCGGTGGGTGCCAGCCTTTACAGCCGCAGACTGCTTCTTAGCGCGGGTGTGCAATATACCTTATCTTACAAATATGGCAACAGCAGCGCAGCGCTTACTATTGATAACCTGAATGTTTACCTCTCGGCATCTGATGTGCCCGATATAACTTTAGCTGCCCATGAAGACATTACCGGGGCAACGGTTACAACTTTCATATCGCAGCCTTTTACGGTAGCGGCAGATGGCGAATATACATTGTGGTTTGATGCATGGAGCACCGGCACGCAAGGTTTGTTATACCTTGATGACATACAAATGACAGAAGGTGTAATGGCTACACCGCCTGTAGGTTTAGCTCCTGCGCTTTCGGTATACCCAAACCCGGCCAATGATGTGCTAGCGCTAACCGGTACTACAGCAATAAGCAACGTTGAGATATTTAGCCTGACAGGTCAAAGAGTATTCGCTCAAAATATAAGCGATAGTACTGCAACAATAAACATACAGGCGCTTGCGCCCGGTGTTTATGTGCTGCACGCAGAAGCCGGGAGCCATGTAGAAAGGCTCAGGATAATAAAAAAGTAAGGTGATTGGTTTTTTAGGAAAGTCCCGCCCGGTTGCAGCCCGGGCGGCTTTTTATTTTTTTAGCTTCCAGGCATATTTATATGCTTCATCTTCGTCTGATGCTAAGATAAATATACTTGCCGTGTTACCTTCCGAAGGGTCACTATCTTCGGTTTCATCAATATCGTATATTTCAAAAGTAAAGTCATCGCTAAAAAGTAAACGCAGTTCTAGTATGTCTTTATTGTTGTCAAAAGTTTCTACATATACATCTTTTAATTTACCCCACGGAATTTTACTGGTTTTGGCAATTTTTTGTTCCTTGTATTGCTGGTCTTCTTTTGTTAAAACAATTGCGTCATCAGTCAGGAACTGCTTAATAACCTTGTAGGTTCCGTAAGGATAGTAGCTGTAAATTTGCCCTTCGGCTCTGTCCATTAGCTTTTGCAGTTCGGCCATGGCTTTTTCTCTTTTTTGTGCGTTTACTGTAAAGCAAATTAGCAGGATAGGTAGTAACAGTAATTTTTTCATGGTAATTGATTTAATTGGTCGTTTCAAATGTATGCAGGCATAACCGGTTGCGCAATACCCATTTATGGGTATAATGACTGTAATACACATAATAACAGTTTGCGTAAAATATTATAACCCCATGCCCGGTGCCGGTGGTATCTTTGTAGTTAAGGGTTATGACAAGGATGAATAAATCAGGACAAATAATATTACTGGAGCCGGACAACGAAACTTGTGGGTTATTATGCAGCAGCCTTACCGCAATCGCGGGCAAAAATGAAGTGGTTTGTTTCTCTGATACAGAGGATGCGTCTGCACATCTTGCAGAGCATGTTTCGGGTGTGTTTTTAGTACTGCAAAATTTTTCGGCACCGGGGCTGCACCTGCCGCACTGCCGCAACATGGTTTATATGCATGAAAAGTTTAATATTGAGAGCATAGCCTATATGTTTTTAGTGCAGTCTAAAGAAGAAACACCTGCAGATGGCCTGCATACCTTTATACATTGTTACTACCGCGATACAGATATTGCCGCATTACCCAAAACTTTTACTACTGTTATCGATTTTTGGAGCGACCATATTTTTCCGCCGCATTTAGCGCGCAACAGGTTTAACAGTACGCGTTGATAATATTCTTAAATTAAATAAGATTATTTTCTTATAATAATTTACTTTAGCTGTCTCAATACAGCTATATGAAAAGGGATATTAAAGGACAGGGCGCCGTAAACAACATTCACAACCATTTTATAAAAAACCGCTACGAAAAATCGATTTATGATGACGATTTTGAAGAGCAGGTGGCAAAAATAGAGATATTAGAGGTTTTTCCGAAGAGTATTGTAAACCCGGTGAAAAGCCCCGATTTGCACATGGCCTACAGCATGAACCCCTATCAGGGCTGCGAGCATGGCTGTGCCTACTGCTTTGCACGCCCCACACACGAATATTGGGGCTATAGTGCCGGTGTTGACTTTGAACGCAAAATACTGGTAAAGAAAAACGCGCCTGAATTACTGGAGCAGTTTTTTAAAAAGCGCGGCTATAAGCCTGAGCCGATATTAATGAGCGGCAATACCGATTGCTATCAGCCTGTAGAGCGCAAGCTGGGCATTACCCGCAGGTTGCTGCAGGTGTGTTTGGACTACCGCCATCCGATAGATGTACTCACAAAAAATGCACTTGTTATCCGGGATTTGGATATCCTGAAACAATTGGCCGAGAAAAACCTGGTGCATGTATCGCTCAGTATACCTACAATAAATGAAGAGCTGCGCCGCAAGCTTGAGCCCCGAACATCATCTGTCAATACCAAACTGCAGGCGCTGGAAACCCTGAGCAATAATGGCATACCTACACATGTTATGGTAGCGCCCATTATACCCGGGCTAAACAGCATGGAGATACTCAACACCCTTAAAGTGATGGCCGAGAAAGGTGCGCAAAGCTTTGGCTATACCCTGGTGCGGCTTAATGATACGGTGGAGCCGATATTTATTGACTGGCTTAACGAGCATTATCCTGACCGGCGCGATAAGGTGCTTAACCATATTGCCAGCATGCACGGCGGCAAACTGGGTGAAAAAAGCGTGGCAAAGCGCAAAAAAGGGGAGGGCAATATTGCCGAGATGATTCACACTACGTTTAGGATAGGGCGGCAGAAGTTTTTTAAGAATAAAGGCATGATGCCGCTTAACTGCGATTTGTTTGACGGGACTAAGGGAGAGCAGTTGAAACTTTTTTAGGGGAAACCTACTTAGCTACTTAGCGGCTTAGTTTCTTAGCAGCGGAGCCAGAGATTCCTCCTTCGCGGAATGGAAGTGATTACTTCTTTTTACTCGCCTTTGCTATAGGGTTAAAATCAAGGCACAATTGGAGCCAGTGGCTCAGCTGTTTTGCGGTGGCAAAGGCATTGGCTTCTACATATACAAAGCCGGTCATAGATTTTCCGGTAAAATCCATAGGGGTTACGTCGTCCTGAGCAATGGCATTTTCTGCTGCTGCAGGGCTAAGGCGGCACATAAGGCGGTCTTCGCCGGTAGATTTTTCAATCTTGCAGGCGCATAGCATCTTATCATCTACCATAAAGCAGATGCCGCCAAACATGGCCTTCTCATAAAAGTCGGCACCTTTTTGCTGCAATATTTCGCGGATGCGTTGTATGGTGTTTTCGTTGTAAGGCATGGTTAATAAGCTTCAAAAAAAGACGAATTTATGTATCTCGGAGTCCGGCACTAAAGTCTCAACGGTTTCCTTAAAGGTATTGGCATACATTTGCTGAAAGTCGGCCCTAATTATCTTGCCGTCTCTCATATTTAATTTGAGGTAGTTATCAACGCCGTTAGAATATATGCCAATAGTATATCTGCTGCCTTCTATATATTTTCCGCTGTAATCAGGTGCCGATACTTCTATCGATTTAATATCAGTAAAAAAATACTCATTTTCATAAATGGTTATTTTATGATCATCTACCATTAAAAATCCATCCATAAATCCATTAAGGTCCTGGTATACACCACCAGGTAAAAGCCGTAATACTACCTTGCAAAGAAAAGCTATGATTGCAATCCATAAAATTGTTTTATCAATAACAAAATATGTATTATCTAAAAATAAGTGTTTTATTATAAACATAGGACAACAGCCTAAAAGCACAAAATTAAGTATTGTGCGTTTAGACCAATTAAAACCTCTGTGCTTGTGAAAAACCAAAAACCTGTTCACTATTCTTTTGATTCAAATATATAAAAAAACGGGTACCGCCAGGTACCCGTTCTATCATCTGTTTACAGAAATCTTATTTTTCGCTGGCAAACCTGCGGGCCACTTCTTCCCAGTTTACTACTGCCCAAAAAGCCTCAATATAATCAGGCCTGCGGTTTTGGTAGTTTAGGTAGTAGGCGTGTTCCCACACGTCAAGGCCCAGTATTGGCACACCGCCACAGCCTATTTCGGGCATTAGCGGGTTATCCTGGTTGCCGGTAGAGCACACCTCAAGCTTGCCGCCCGGGTGCACGCAAAGCCATGCCCAGCCTGAACCGAAACGGGTTGCTGCTGCCTTGGCAAACTTAGCCTTAAACTCTTCAAAAGAGCCAAAAGACTTGTCTATGGCCTCTTCCAACTCGCCGGTAGGCTCTCCGCCGCCTTTTGGCGAAAGGATAGTCCAGAACAGGTTATGGTTAAAATAACCGCCACCGTTGTTGCGCACGGCAGTGTTGTTAAGGTCAAGGTTTAGTAGTATGTTTTCTATGGTTTTGCCGGCAAGGTCAGTACCTTCTATGGCAGCATTAAGGTTGGTAGTATAGGCATTGTGGTGCTTTGTATGGTGAATTTCCATAGTTTTAGCATCAATGTGCGGTTCAAGGGCGTCGTATGCGTAAGGAAGTTTTGGTAATTCGAATGCCATGATACGTATTTTAAAGATTAGTATTAATTTTAAATCAAATTTACAGATTTTACTGCTTAATAGAAATAAGAATTTGTTATAATTTAGTCAAGTAAACCGTAAATATTTAGTTATCAGCTTTAATGACGATTTTCGGGTAAAACCATCCTCCTTATGAATATCAAAAACTTTGTTAGCCTTATACTTTGTGTTTTAGTGCTCAACGCCTGCGGGTCGGCTCCATCATCTAATCACCCTGTTGCTGTTGAAGTTACTCCCATTGATACCAGTACACGTGTTATAATGGAAACTGATGACGATGTAAACTGGCGCAGGTATACCTTTAAGGATGTACCCTTAGGTTTTGTATTTACCGATAGCCTGGTGTCCAGGTTATCGTACGGAAAAGATTACCATGTGCGGTTACAGGATCTTTTTTATAAACCCGGCATGGCTAAAAAAAATGTTGATACCATTAGCCGGAATTACCAATGGAACATGGAATATTTTATGACCGACCAGGTGCGCTCAGTCATTACAGCTGCATATAGGGTAAGCGCTAATGGCAGAGAATATGTAATGTGCAGTTTTACAAAAAACCAGCTGGGTACACTGCCCTATGAAGATGCTGTGCATTACCTTATAGATATTACCAATAAAAACAGTATTAACGCCATTGCGTTTCCGGATGTGGATGATGATGGCGGATCTAATGATATTGCTGAGGATGTGTTTTATGGTAAGAATGGCCTGGCTATCCGCTTTAAATATTACAGCACGCTCAATCCGTCAACAGTTTCTGCCGGGATTATTACGCAGGATAATAAAGGTAATTGGGTAGTGGAGTAGGTGATTATATCAGGTGTAAGCGACCGTGACGTCGAGATGCGTGTTTGTATTTAAGTTCCTGGGATTTCATCCCAGGCTAATATACGCGACCCCTTCAGGGTCGGGATTACGGAACATAATCGTGATTTTCCCTAGAAATAAATTATTACTGTTCAGTTCCTGGGATTTCATCCCAGGCCAATGCACGCGACCCTTTCAGGGTCGAGATTACGGAACAATAATCGTAATTTTCCCTAGAAATAATTATTTACTGTTCAGTTTCTGGGATTTCATCCCAGGCTAATGCACGCGACCCTTTCAGGGTCGGGATTACGGAACAATAATCGAGGTCTTTCGTTGCTCCCAACTTATTTTTAATATTCAATTTGTGGGATTTCATCCCAGGCTAATATACGCGACCCTTTCAGGGTCGGGATTACGGAACAATAATCGAGGTCTTTCGTTGCTCCTAACTTATTTTTACTATTCAATTCGTGGGATTTCATCCCAGGCTAATGCACGCGACCCCTTCAGGGTAGGGATTACGGAACAATAATCGTTGTTTCGGCTAAATTTATTATTTTGCACGACAAAACCAGCAACATATGCCTCAGTCGTTAGCCTATAATTATATTCATCTTATTTTTAGCACCAAGCAGCGTAACGAATGGATTACACCTGATGTTGAGCCACATTTGTATGCGCATATCGCAGGTATTTGTATTAATTTAGACAGCCACGTTATGGCTATTGGCGGAATGCCGGATCATATTCATATATTGTTATCTCTCTCGAAAAAATATGCCTTGGTAACCTTAGTCCAGGAAATTAAAAAGGTTTCATCGCAATGGATGAAAGAGCAGCCGGGTGTCAGGCCCGATTTTTACTGGCAGAAGGGGTATGGTGCTTTTTCTGTTAGTCCCAGGCATCTTGAAAGAGTAAAGCGCTATATAGTCAACCAAAAGAGGCATCATAATGATGAAACATTTAAAGAAGAATATATTGGTTTTCTAAAGGATTACAAAGCAGATTTTGACGAACATTACCTTTGGGACTAATTTATCACAACCCTGAAGGGGTTGCGTATATTAGCCCAGGGCACCGCCCCTGGGAAATAAGAATGTCCGTTAGGTGCCTGAGATTTCATCCCAAGCTAATACGCGCAACCCCTTCAGTATTTGGGGTTGCGGAAATATTATGTGAGACAGGCGCAGCCTGTCTCTACAAAAAAACCGCGTTCATCCGCAAAATCCCTGTAATCCGCGTTCCGTTCCTCAAATTCTGAATCCTAACTTCTAAAATCTCCTTACCTTTACCCTATGCCACACACTGCATTTTCTATCTACAACGCATCGGCCGGCAGCGGTAAAACCTATACGCTGGTTAAAGAATATTTGCGCCTGCTGCTTACGGCGAGTACTGATGACGCTTATCGGCGTATATTGGCCATTACCTTTACCAACAAGGCGGTAGAGGAAATGAAAAAGCGTATTGTTGAGAACCTGAGAGACTTTGCAAGCGAAGAAACCTCTCAGCGCGGCCTTGAACTCATGAAAGTGCTATCGGGTGAAACGGGCCTTAGCATTGCAACCATTGCCGATAAGGCAAAGGCCATCATTAAAAATATTATACACAACTATGCCGCCTTTGACATTAGTACCATAGACCGGTTTACCCACAAAGTTATCCGTGCTTTTGCGCATGATTTAAACCTTTCGGTAAGTTTTGACGTGTCACTGGAAACCGACCTGCTGTTGCAGGAGGCTGTAGATGCCATTATTGCCAAGGCGGGAGACGACCCGGTGCTTACGGCATTACTGGTAGATTTTTCATTAGACAAAACGGATAACGATAAGAGTTGGGATGTTACGCATGAGCTGTTCCAGACCAGCCGGCTATTGGTTGACGAAAACAACCGTAACGAGCTGCTGCAGTTTAAGGATAAGAGCATTGCCGACTTCCTTTTTATTAAGGAAAAGCTAAAGCAGAGCATTGATGCCCTGGAGGCCGAAAGCATTCAGCTGGCTAACAATATGTTTAGCCTCCTTGATAGCCATGGCATAGACCATAAGTCGTTTTCGGGGCAGTATTTTACCAAACACATTGGCTACATTAAGGATAACGAGCTAAAATCCACCCACAAAAAATACTTTGAAACTGACGATATAAAAGTCAATAAAACGGCCAAAGACCGCGCTATAATTGAAACTATTGCACAGGAACTGATTACTTTACTGGGCAATGTTTATAAAAACTACGAGAAGAAAAATTTCTATACCGCCTTTTTAAAAAACATAACACCACTCTCGCTGCTTAACAGCATTGGCGTTGAGCTAAAGCGCATACAGGAGGAGCAGAACGTATTATCTATATCAGAGTTTAATGCCATCATCCACAGGGAAATACAAAACCAGCCTGCCCCGTTTATTTATGAGAGGCTGGGGGAGCGCTACCGCCACTTTTTTATAGATGAGTTTCAGGATACCAGCCACATGCAGTGGCATAACCTTATTCCGCTTATAGACAATGCGCTTGCGGGAGAGGACATTCATGCCGGCAAAGGATCGCTAATGCTGGTGGGCGACCCTAAGCAGAGTATTTATCGCTGGCGCGGGGGCAGGGCAGAGCAGTTTATAGAGCTGGGTAAGGAAGCGTTTAACCCATTTTCTAATCCCGATAAGCAAACGCTGGTGCTGGGTACCAACTTTAGGAGTTACAGCGAGGTGATTGATTTTAATAACGGGTTCTTTTCATTTTTAGCCAATGAGTTTGAAAATGAAGATTATAACGCCATGTATGCCGCAAGCGGGCAAATGCCCAACCCTAAGGCCGGCGGATATGTAAATATAAGTTTCCTGCCGGAAATTGAGCAGGATGCTGAGGTGGAGGAAGATGAACTGACCAAAGATGAGTTATATTTAGAAGCCACCCTTGCTGCCATTTATAAGGCGCAGGCCAATGGCTTTGACCTTAAGGATATCGTGCTGCTTACGCGCAAGCGCCAGCCGGGCGTACTGCTGGCTACCTACCTTACTGAAAAAGGCATCAAGATACTATCTAGTGAAACGCTGCTGATTGAGAGCGCTACCGAGGTAAAGCTCATCATTAACCTGCTGCGCTACCTTAAGAGTAACGACAACAAAGAGGCCAAGGCCCACTTTTTATACTTTGCCAGCGGTACACAAACCAGCCTGCCTACGCACAATTTTATAGCCCAGGGCATGGCCCAGCCGACTGATGAAGCGCTGGAGGAATGGCTGGGGCGGCACGGAATACATATATCATTTAAAAGCTGCCGGAAAAAGTCGTTGTATGAGGCGGTGGAGACCATTATAAGTGCTTTTATAAAGAAGAACAGCAACCAGAGTTATGTGCAGTATTTTCTGGACCTGGTGCTCGAGCGCGACATGCGCACCCAAAGCGGCATTGCCGATTTTCTGGACTATTGGGACAAGAACGGCTCGAAATTTAGCATACCCGCGCCGGAAGGTGAGGATGCCGTGCGGATTATGACCATCCATAAATCGAAAGGGCTGGAGTTTCCGGTGGTGATTTTTCCGTTTGCGGAAGAGGACTATGCCCGCGCCCGCCGCGATAAGTTGTGGCTGGAACTGGATAATGACGACTTTGGATTTGAAAAGGCATTGATAGACAGCAGCCGCGCCGTTGCCGAATATGGCGAAAAGGCAGCCGGCATATACTTTACCAAGAGCCAGGAGGAGCTGCTGGACAACATCAATATATTATATGTGGCGCTTACACGTGCCGAAGAACAGTTGTACATTATTTCGAACCGGAACTTTACATCAAAAGGCGAATTGACGAATAATATGTCGAGCTATTTTATAAAGTTCCTGAAGCATAAAAATCTTTTTGACAACCAAGTGGCCCAATACGAGTTTGGCAACGCAATTAGGAAGTCCAAAAGTGAAAAATTAGCACAAAAACCTAACGTTATACAAGTGGTTAAGGAGCATTTTGACCCCCGCCGCGTAAAAATCGCGCAGCGTGAGAGTTTAATGTGGGGAAGCACTCAGGCACAGGCCATTGAGTTTGGAAATGTAACGCACGAGATACTATCGTTCATTAAAACGGTTAACGACATTCCCCTTGCCCTTATGAAAGCCGTAGAAGAAGGGCTTATTGTGCATTCGCAAACCGATGAGGTACAAAACACACTGCAAGAGGTTGTTACGCACCCGGAGCTGGCCGTGTTTTTTGAAGAAGGCAATACCATTTTTAATGAGCAGAGCATCATTGCCCCGCAGGCCTCTAACATTAAGCCCGACCGTGTCGCAATAAAAGGCAGTAAGGCATATTTGCTTGATTACAAGACCGGTGCGCATGATGATAAATATGCCAAGCAGCTGCAGGGCTATGAATTTGCCCTAAGGCAGATGGGGCTTACAGTTGAAAAGAAAAGCATTGTATATATAAGCGATGTTATTGAAGTTGTTGACCTGTAATTAGCAAATTTTCATAAATTTGCGATACTTAATAAAGAAACTACAAATTAAAAACCATAAACAACAAGAAATGTACGGAAAAATCAAAGAACACCTGGCCGCTGAGCTGGAAGCCATAAAAGAAAATGGCCTGTATAAAAAAGAACGCATTATAGCATCGCCACAGGGTGCAGAGATAACCCTCAACACGGGCGAAACCGTGCTTAACTTTTGCGCTAACAACTATTTGGGGCTATCATCGCACCCGGAGGTAATACAGGCAGCAAAAGATGCCCTTGATACTCATGGGTTTGGTATGTCATCAGTACGCTTTATATGTGGCACACAAGACATCCATAAAGACCTTGAGGCCGCTGTGGCTAAATTTTATGGTACAGAAGACACCATATTATATGCTGCTGCCTTTGATGCTAACGGTGGCGTGTTTGAGCCGTTGCTGGGCGAAGAAGATGCCATTATAAGCGACAGCCTTAACCATGCCAGTATTATAGACGGCGTACGCCTTTGTAAGGCGGCACGTTACCGTTATGAAAACAGCAATATGGAAGACCTTGAGCAACAGCTTATAAAAGCAAACGAGGCCGGCCACAGATTCAAGATTATTGTAACCGATGGCGTTTTCAGTATGGATGGCGTAGTAGCCCCACTGGATAAAATATGCGACCTGGCTGATAAATATGATGCCCTTGTTATGGTAGATGAGTGCCATGCAGCAGGCTTTATTGGGGCTACGGGCAAAGGTACACTTGAGGCCAAAGGCGTTATGGGCCGTGTAGACATTATAACCGGTACATTGGGCAAAGCTTTAGGTGGCGCAATGGGTGGCTATACTACAGGTAAAAAAGAAATTGTGGAGTTGCTTAGGCAGCGTTCAAGGCCTTATTTGTTCAGTAACTCGCTGGCGCCGGCTATTGTGGGGGCTTCTATTAAGGTCTTTGAGCTTTTAGAAAAAGATACCACCCTGCGCGACAAGCTGGAGTGGAACACCAACTACTTTAAAGAAGGCATGAAAAAAGCAGGCTTTGATATTATAGACGGCGACAGCGCCATAGTGCCTGTAATGCTGTATGATGCAAAGCTTAGCCAGAATATGGCCGATGAGCTGCTTAAGAAAGGCATCTATGTTATTGGGTTTTTCTTTCCGGTGGTGCCTAAAGATAAAGCAAGAATAAGAGTACAACTTTCTGCTGCACATAGTAAGGAAAATCTTGATAAAGCGATAGCCGCATTTACCGAAGTTGGCAAAATGTTAAGTGTGATTTAACTAT
>Ga0265798_10003126_pt1 | contig 23839 bp, 29 predicted proteins | sample P3T30metagenome_FD_192430 | JGI IMG/M metagenome (GOLD analysis project Ga0265798, IMG submission 192430) | Plant litter microbial communities from East Loma Ridge, Irvine, California - P3 T30 | ecosystem: Environmental > Terrestrial > Plant litter > Unclassified | place: USA: California... | reverse complement strand
TTGCGCAAACGACGGGAGCGGTTAGTGGCCATGAAACAATCCTCTTAGGTAATATCGCGGCGCAGTCTACCAGTTAAGCCAGGCGCCTGCCTGATTCAGTGACAAATGACTTGCCCTGCACCTACTCGCCCAGCCCGGCCAGTGCCAGGCGCAACTGCGTCTGCAATTCCAGCAACGCCAGGTGCAAGGCCTCACGTCCCGGACGCAGATCGTCCCATGGGTGGCTTGCTTCCAGCGCCAGGCACGCTTCATAGACCGCGTGCGCCTGGACGATGCGAGCGGCGCCATTGATCTTGTGAGCAATCTCCACCACGCCCTGGTGGTCGTCGTCGGCAATGGCAAGCAGTCGCTGGCTATCCTCCGTGCAACTGCGCAGTACTTCCTCGAGCAGTCGCCGCGTGAGCACGCTGTTGCCGCCGGTCAAGACGTTGAGTGGGTCGATGATGTTCATGTGTGCAATCACACCAGCGCGTTGCGCTTGGCCATTTCGATAAGTTCAACCAATGAGTTCGCCTGAAGTTTCTGCATCAGGCGTTTCTTGCAGCTGCTCTGCATGTATACAATTGAGATTGCCACGTCTCGGAGGCGTTTATGCCGACTGCATTCAGCTACGCAAGGTTTTCCAGCGTCACCCAGAAACGAGGCTCAAGCCTGGAACGACAAGCAGCCATGGTTGCCAACTGGCATGCCCAGCACCCGGATTATCAGCGTAGTGAATTGCGGTATGAAGATCTCGGCAAGTCAGGCTGGAAGGGTGAGCACATAAAGGAGGGCGGTGGGTTTGCCAAACTCCTAGCAGCTGTTGACGCTGGTGCCATCAAGCCCGGTGATGCAGTGCTGGTGGAGTCAGTCGACAGGGCAGGGCGTTTAGATACCCTCGCAATGCTCGACATCCTCGGGCCGATCCTCCGCAAAGGCGTAGACATCATTACGCTTGATGACAACGTGGTCTACACACGAGAGAGTTTGAATGGTGGCCATATCTACATCCTGCTTGGGAAGATTCAGGCCGCAAGACAATACAGCGACAACCTTTCCCGCCGTCTCAAGGGCTCTTATGAGTCTCGTCGCAAGCTTGCAGCGGTGGGTACAACCCCCAAGCGAAACACTCCGGTTTGGCTCACCTCTGAGGGAGTGGTTATCCCTGAGATCGCCGCACAGGTCAAAACTGCGTTTGAGCTATACGCATCGGGCCTTGGCAAAACGGTCATCGCCAAGCGTATGAGGGATTCGGGAGTACCCCAAATCGTAAAGACCGCTGGCCCAACCGTCGAGGCGTGGCTACGTAACGAAGCCGCAATAGGCCGGTGGAACGGCAGTGATGTATACGAGCCCATTATCGACATGTCCTTGTTTCATCGTGCCCAGATCGAAGCAGCCAAACGCAAGACAGCTCCGCGAAGCAAGACACCGACCCACTTTTTGGTGGGCTTGGTGAAGTGTGGTTGCTGTGGTCACAACTTCATCATGCGAACCATTCGAGGCGTTCAGGTTTCGATGCGATGCAGGAAGCGGCAGGAGCTTCAAGGCTGCGAGAACATACGCGTCATACCAAAAGAAATCATCGACGCGGTGTACAGCTACACATCAGCTCGGGCAGCCCGAGAAGCAATAGCCCAAGAGCGCACTGGAGTTAATGAGACCGCTATCGTTGCTGCTGAGGCGAAGCTCCTCACCCTTACTAAACAGGCTGAAGACCTAGCTGCTGCGATACGTGAGATCGGTCCGGTGCCCGAGGTGCTCAGCCAGCTCAGAGCTGCGAGTGATGAGCGGACTGAGACACAGGGAGCACTTGCGATGCTCAAGGCCACTGTAGTGCCCGTAGCCGCTGATGGATGGCTGCAACAGGGCAAGATATGGGCAATGGAACGGAGCGACCCCCAGCGGCTGGCTGCAATGCTCAGAGGCGTGGGCTACAGCATGACGGTGCATCTGGATAAAACCATCACCTCCACGCACTCAGACATAACCTATCGGTTCGCTAGCGTTGACCGCAAGTCAGGTAGCTACCGACTCTATGCGGGCGAAAAGTTGATCTTGATCCCAAAGGGGGTAGGGGACGATGAGCGATATTCCGAGCCTTTCACGCCTGATGAACCGGCTAGTTCTACTTGGGATGATGCAGATTATGAGAATCTTCGTAGTCAATACGAGTAGGCAAGTACCGGAGATGGGTTACTAGTTGTTTGGATTGATTCTAGGAAAGTATTGAGCTAGCTGGGCTTTACACTAGAAATTATCAAAAATAGTTGACATATTAGTTGGTGTAAGTATTGACAAACTGGGATTCCGGGGTAGAATAAGCTATAGGGCAAGGAAATATTCTAAACCCTCTACTAGTTCTCTTTTGTTGGCCTACTCAACCAACAATCGCCGGTCCATCCTTACCGGTACCTTTTCGATAGTTCCACTCCACAAGTGGTGCTTCTAAGTCCTCGCTGGTTTCCGAGGCATGCCCTGCAAGAGCCTCCACTCTTGTATCCTCAGAGCCGCCAGTCTTTGGGCACACTGGTCCTAATTCCTGCATGCTAGTTCCTTCGAAAGATAGTTAGCCCTTTATGGGCTATTTTTTCGTCCGGGGTCCGGCTGCGTTCGCTATTTATCTCACTCATATATTGGAGGCCATATTGAAGGTCAGGAGACGCTGTGCCCAGTGCCTAGAGTATTACATCACCACCCTATCAACGTCAGAGTATTGTACAGCCTCATGTAGAGGCAAAGCTCATAGACAAAGAAAGAAACAGGAGAAATTGAATGCCACTGATTTACCGCGATTGCAACTACTGCCAGCACCGCTACATGAGTATGACGTGCCGGTCTCAGTATTGCCACGAATACTGCCGGAAGGCAGCAGCCCGCAAGAGAAAGCGTGATGCAGCAGCCCTTGGGGAGACAACGCGATGATGATCGCCGTTCTTCTCAGTCTCACGTTCCACACCGTATTAACAATGATCTACCTAACTCACACAAACTAATATAGGAGCAACACCCATGAACTCGTTCAAACAAGAAGTCTTCGACGCTCGCCTTGCCGAAGCCAAATTTGCATACCATGTCTCTGTTGTAATGGATGGAGCGCTAGAAGCCAGTAAAGCTAAAACAATCTCCTTCGTTATGGGTTCTCCCGGACAAATGGTCGACTTCCTTCAGTCAAAAATCATAGACGGCTGGCGTAAGAATCCTAGTCACGACCCAATCGCATACCCAAACGGGGTAGGGTTTGTTTTGCATCTCGACAAGCCTTTCGATCAACAGTCAGCAGATCTCGAACAGATCTTGGGAGCGGTTGAAACTACTTATCTTGCTGAGTGCGAAGCTAAAGATGCAGAGCTAGCAGCAGCAGAGGAAGCTAGTCTGATTGCACGAGTTACGGCGGAAGTCGAAGCTGAAGAACGTGCAGAACGTATGGCGAAGATTGAAGCAGCTGCTACCGCTCAAAGAGCTGTCATCGCCGCTCGTGTAGCTGAATCCCAATCGGCCAAGCCGAATAAAGCCAGCAAGTAACAATCCTCGGGGGCATCGCCCCCACTACCTACCTGCTTTTCCCCACCTACTTTTAAGGAGATGTCACTGTGCATCAGATTCGAGAATTACCACATGTAGCTGCTCGCCACTTCGTGGCTCTATTGGAGGCTGGCAAGCATTTCAATATCCACCGCGTCGAAGCGACAGCCCTAGACCAGATCACCCGATCCCTTACCCGCTTCCTGAAGCAGCGGATGGGGACGTCACCTCGATTCCACCTGTTCTGGTTTGCTGTCGATGACGGATTCTATGTAGCCATCAGCAGCACCATGGGAGTACGTAGGCTCATCCCAGAGTTCTACGAGAACGGCATCAAACGGGGGTATGTCCAAGCTGCCGACCAAATTTACGTTGGCGCCAGCAAAGAGACCCTTGCGACAAAGATTCCAGCACTGCTGGCAGAGCATCGAAATGTCACAGGGAAACGTAGCATCGGCGGAACCATCGTCAGTCCCGAAGCGGACCTGAAAGCAGCCCAGCTTCTGGCAGGTGCAGCATGAGTATGCAAGCAGAGATCGCGAGACTGACAGGCAGGCTGGTCTTCGACGTTGATAACCGTGGCTTGATTCGATTTCAGCGAGGGCTAGAACAGGCCCACCAGAAGATGCAGCAGATTGGTCAGAGTTACACGGCCATGGCCGCACAGCTGAGCAAGAATCTAAAGCTCACTATCGACACATCAGCTATCGACAAGGCCAAGAAGAAGCTTGATCAGGCGCTGAACCGGGAGCGCCGCTCCGAGGTAGCACTAACGAATCAAAAGCGTCTGACGTTCTCAGCAGAACTGGCACAGCAGAAGCTCAAGTACACCGGCACCATTGAACAAGCCGGTCTGGTCAGTGCATTGGTTCGCAGTCAGCAGGAAGGCGCTGTGATAGCTGCTAAGGCGTTTGCAGCACAGACGAAGGCCAACGGTATAACCAAGCAACAATTGGCCTCCCAAGACGCTCTCACCGCCTCCAAAGCGAAGCAGGCTCGTCTAGAAGCGATCCTAGTCAAGACTCGTGCAACATCTCAGAAAGCCGATGATGCTCACCTGCTGAGCATGACCAAAACTCAGCGGATTCAAGAAGTGATGAACCGAGCAGCTAGCAAAGCTGCGAGCGACCAAATCAAACATGATGCCCGTGTAGAGTCACAGCGACGAGCTGAGGCACGTAAGACAATCGTACAAGAACGCCAAGACCTTCGATTCAAATGGGCAGAACAGAAGCAACAGCGATGGGAAGCAAGTCGAAACTCGCCTTCATTCTCGGGACGTGCTCGTGTTGGCATGGGTATCAGCGGGGGAATGGCCGCCCTAGGCGGCATCGGTGCTGCTGTTGCCGGTCTGACGGCAGCGGTGGGCCTTCTGGGTGATCGTATCCAGAAACGTCAGGATGGGGCTTCAGAGGCTGAGCAATATACGAACCTCTTCAAGCAAGCAGGCGGTGCGAATCCCCAGAATGGCGACAAGCTCCGCACAGGATTTGAAACCACTTCCAAATCCAACGGAAGCCTCATTGATCTCGAAAGCGCGAAGATGTTCAGGACGTTCGCCCTGAGCGAGCTGCAAAGGGGGACGAGTGTTGATGACGTGCTCAAGAAGTACGAGACGCAGCAGCAGGCGTACCGGATTGCGGGACTGACAACTGAAGAAATCAAACGGAGCAACATCCAACAGCAACAGATTCGTGGGAAAGGGTATGCCGATACGGAAGACCTCAACACCCTGACTGAAGCCAACCCGCTGCTACGCCCCTACATGATGAAGGCATGGGCCGAAGCCACGAAGTATAAGAATGCTGGTGACCCCAAGAAGCTCGAAGCAGCTTTCATGCAGGCTCTGCCGAAACGTGGTCTGACGCGTGACATTCTGGACCGAGGGCAACAGCTTCTAGTCCAGGACAACAAACCCACCCTCGAACGTCAGCAGCAATCTATCCAAGCCAATCAGGCTAGGAACGATAGCGAAGCCTACCTGACGAAGAATCGGATCAACACCGATCCTGAATTGGTCGATGCCGTTAAGGACAACATCGAAGCCCACCGTCAGCTGGCGAAAGCTATGGAGCCTGTGAACTCCGCTTTGAGAACGTTTGACACAGCCATCACTAAGCTTTCGACGAGCATAATTGGCAAGATGCTGGGCATGGATGGTGAGGAAAAGAAGGTTTCATCTGAGGGTCAATCTGGCGGACCGACAGTACCATCACCTGAAAAAAACGCTTCAGCGTTACAGGAGAATGGCCTAGTCGACAAGCTGGCGAACTGGTTGGGGATTGGCACACCGGCTCAAGTCCCGAAGGAATATGGTCTGGGTGCTCCGACCTCAGAAGCTGGAGCAAAACAGAGCCCTTTCGCGATCAATCTGGAAGGATTGGATGGGATGAAAGACGGCTTCAATCGCTACAGTGCTCAAGCCGCTTCAGTGACAGCATCCAACACTTCGACCAAGCCGAGCATAGCTCCGGCCATCCAGAGCACTACCAACATCACAGTGGAACCTTCGACAGTCCATATTGAGCTGAAGGGCGAAAGCTCTGCGGTTGATCGACAACAGGTACTGGATTCCTTCCAAGCCCAGCTCCAGCAACGGAATGAGGAGATTCCTCAACTCATCAAGAAGGCAGTTGGTCAGGAGTTCGGAAGCATCATCAGCGAAGCTCGCTCTATGACTAAAGAAATCAGAAGATAAATACCCGCCATAACTTATGAAAAACAAATCATCACTATGGCTTCTCGCGGCTGCTTTGTTCTTTGCTTGTTGTCTCTGGTTTGGATTCTACATCCAGAGAAGCAGTGATATAAATAATGCTCTGACTCTTGCCTCCTCAATGTCTTATACAGATGTGCGAGTCTCAGAGAGTCAAAGGTTAACAAATGAAGCTTTCCAAGAAGTCGCCAAATCAAACTCGGCCCTAGCCCGTATTCTTTGTGAGAAAACGATAGGGTCTGAGAGGTGCGACATAATCAACCAAGATAGGAGTTACGACAATGAATAAACAAACAATAGTAAAGGTGCAAGATGGAGCGATCAAAGAAGCCCACACTCTCGCTTCGGAGTAAGCGTGTAGAGCAACTTGTAGAGCCAGTCCCCACCGAAGTACCAGATACTGAGTATCGTCCTCTAGAAGAGCTTGTAGCGCTTCCTGTGCTAGAAGATATTGAGTATCTGGATTACATCACTACCCGCAAGCACAACCGTGCAATGGCCCGTAAACGGCCAGCTTACACAGAGCCCACCCGTAAAGAGGAAAGATGGAAATGAAACCTGAATACAACCGAGAGGAGGCAGTCAAGGCTTTGATGTTCCCTGTAGCCAGTCGCCCACTCACTCAGCAACAGCTAGTAAAGCAGGCAATTAGCAAGGCTAATGATAAAGGTCTTAGTTTAGAACTCAACTGGGGTTCGCCTGAAGAAATTGAATCGGCCTTGCTCACTCTTGAAATACTAGGGTTGATCAGTCCCACTCAGATGAATAGTAGATTATATAAATGAATCAACTTATATATGACTCCTACGGCCTCCTGCAAGAAGTTATGAGGGCACTCAGACACAATGCTAGCCTGATCCCGCTCCATGTTAGAACAGAGATCGCTAGACGCTTCGTAGAGGCTCTAGGAGACGATCCAGAGGCCCTGTCAACGACGGCAATACCTACGCTGCTTCCCCACGATATCTATCGCCAGAAAGCTTCACAGAGAGCTACAGCGAGAGATGTCAATCCTCCAGAACTGTCAGTTTTGGGCAAGACCCTAGCTTACTAACCCAAGCCACATTCCGTGGCAACCCAAGGCAATATTTCCTCCAACCAATAAGAGTTGATCGACCCGTATTGCCTTCTCTTTCGAAGGAACTATAAAAAATGAAATCAAGATTTGGCAACCCGTCTACCCCTACCGAAGCATTTCCCCCCTCTGATGTCTACTTCACCCTTGAGGGTGTCGTGTGCCTATCCCTTGCTGAACGCTGGCAGGTGATCCCTGACTTCACGCGCTATGAAGCCTCTACGGCTGGCCGTATCCGAGACAAATCTACAGGTGAGCTGCTCAGGCTTAATTTTGATGGGAAGCAGCAATACTACCGAGTGAGCCTGAAAGGTGACGATGGCACCAGCGGTCCCCAGTTCGTCCATCGTATGGTCGCTAAGGCATTCTCAGACTTGCCGCTGGTGAAGGGCGATGGCTGGGTGATAGACCATGTGAACCACAACGGGGAGGACAACCGTCCGTGCAACCTACGTGCGATCTCAGCCTATGCCAATGCCAGTAACCAACGCTATCAGGTGAGGTACGACTACGAGAACCAAGCTCTGACGGTTCCGTTGGTCTTCGCCAAACGCTACGGGGTTCGAGTTTCAGTCGGCGGCGTCGTTCTCCCAGCGTACCGAAAGGTGAGGCGTTGGTTGCAGAAGCACCCACTGGCTCAGGCGTTGGCATTGTTGGAAGCAAGCGACCTGCTGCCTCAGCTTTCACACCCTGAGTTTGTCATCGCATAGCCCCCAGTTGTATTTCTAAAATACTATATCTTCATGAATGTCAAGTCTTTTCGATTGACAGAATCACCCGATTGTGGGAGTATGCCTCCCACGCCAATAACGGCGACCTACTCCAACACGGCGACACCGCCGAGAGGATTTGCCTACTGAAATGAACTGACTATAAGGAGCCTATTCCATGCCTGCTATCGCCCCCCGTTTGACCTCCGGCACGTCCGCTGCCAACGAAGACCTCACTACACCCACTCCGACTCTGCTTTCTCCCTCAGAGCTACAAGCTCTAGACGCTCGCATTGCGGCCAACGCTGACCGATGGTTAGAAGAACATGCTGGTCAACGCCTTGCTGAGGTGGAGCCTCGTTCAAAATCTATGCGGGGCCGAAAGCCAAGATTCGTTGATAACCCTCTTCACGGCTTCATCGGGTGCACGACGCACTGGGGTAGATACCCCAAATTCGCTGTCAATGTGCTCAAGGACGTCGCACGGCTCGATTGGCATGATCGCCCCATTGGTGTTGGTGGAAAATCCAATCCTCTCTCCGTACGAGATCTACTTGTAATCATTGAAACCCTTCCGGTCATTTCGAACGAGACCATTGAAGATGTCCTTCGCCTAGGTGAGCGGCATGCCAGAAGGTACTTCAAGGCACTACAGCTCGCTATGCCTCGACTTATGGAACACCGGCCTCAATCGCTTATCCATGAGATGGAGGGTACAGAATCAACGCTTGCAGTTTGTCAGTGGGAGGATCTCGATGATCTGTGCATACCAACTGCTGAAGAGCTGGCCAAGCTACACCATGACCTTCGCACCCTGACCGCGTTCAAGACGGCGGAGGAGTACGAGCGAGAAGACGTGAGCAATCCTACGGACACGAACGTCGTTACCTTTCCTGCTCGACTCCAGCATCCGAAGAAGGCCGTCGTGATGGCAATGCTTGCTGGTGGGAGCAGCGTAAAGGCTATCGAACGTGAGACCTATGTCGCGGCAAAGACCATCAGGAAATGGCGAGATGACTCCGACCGACTCAGCATTGAGCAGATCGCTGCATGACCTGAATCGGGGGGGGGAGTGATACGGCCGCATGTATATAAGAGCAGAGCGACAGCTCAAGCGAAGCTTGGGTGAGAGCGGAGACGGTACGTCTAAACGGTAAGACCCTGTCAGCGGAGCTGATGGCTGACCCCTTTGAAATATGACTGGGGGGATTGATGGACGAAGGACAGCCCCCAGAATTCTAGAGGTTATCCGCTGTGAGCATACGCTCACGATTTAGCACAGGACAGGCGACAGCCTGAAGCTATAGCACTCTTAGGTGGGCCATTCATGAATGAATGAAATGGCCCGAGTCACCTTCCTAGGTTGACCAACTCACAGCGTCGCTGTGGACAATACAGGTAGGACGCTAACAACCTGCTAGTAACCTGATAGGAACTGGCCTTCTGTGTAGAACAACCCGACCTGAACCGAAGGTTTCAGCCTAAAGGTGCGACGAGTCGATGCCTTCGCATCCAGTATTCACGGGGGCTGGAGGCCAAATAGACCTGATTTACTAAGCAGGATGATTCTTCCCATCCTCATAAATCTGTTCTGTACAAATTTCATCCAATGTACGTGGCAGGATGCCAAGTCTGAGCCTACGATGGTAATTCACCGCCATGGCTCAAAGGATGATCACCATGCGTCTGCCAGTACCCTATACGCCACGCCTCCTGTACCTCGCCAGTCTAGGTGAGCCCTTGCCTCTGGACGGGGAGAACCTGATGTGGGTCCAGACGCTGCTGAGGGCTGGGTACATCAGAGCTGAGATCGTACCTAGTGAGGACGCTACGCAGCTTGTGTGCAGACTGACGCCGCTAGGCGAGGAGTTTCTCAAGTGGTTTGAGGAGTAGCCAGATGTATTCTTACGGGTACACCCTAGTGACCGCTGGTCAGTGAATACACGAAAGCTTCCAGAGCTGTATTCAATAGGCTTGCTTTGGACAATGAATACAGTGACAATGAGCACCTCTAGATCCTAATGAATACAAGGTGCCTCAAATGTCTCAAGTCGGCTATGTGCGAGTGTCCTCAGTAGACCAGAACGTTGCTCGTCAGCTTGACGGCATAGCACTGGATGAAGTCTTCACAGACAAGGTGAGCGGCGCCACTACAGACCGTCCAGCTCTCAAAGACCTGCTTCGATTCGTGCGTAAGGGTGACACTGTCCATGTCCATAGCATCGACCGCCTCGCAAGATCTTTAGAAGACCTGCTTGCACTGGTGAAGGAATTCATTAGCAAAGGCATTGCTGTCAGGTTCCACAAGGAGCAGCTCCACTTCACAGGTGAAGCCAACCCCATGCAAGAGCTGATGCTATCCCTACTGGGCAGCGTGGCTCAGTTCGAACGCTCGATGATCAAGGAGCGCCAGCGTGAGGGTATCGCCAAAGCCAAAGAGAATGGCGTCTACAAGGGTCGTATGAAGACCATAGACGATGAGGCTATCCGTAGTGCCATGGCAGAGCCCAAGGCGAGCTTCCGTAAGGTTGCTGCTGCCCTTGGTGTGAGCTTGAGCACGGTACAAAGAGCTATGAAAGCATAGGGTCTGACAGGCCCACGAGAGCCCGCCATGAGCGGGCTTTGTCGTCTCTGGCGTCATGGTATTGAAAGAGGTCAGTCGCGCTTCTGACAGCGTTCTAGAGCCTTCCAGCACTCACCAGCGGCACGGATCTTACTTTCAGATTTGTCAGGTTTCTATCGAGGCTAGGAGGCATGCGTTAAGTGGCTATGAGGATGAAACGCTCTCCATTATTTTCCGAGGCTAGGGACAGAACGCGTATCGAATTGATGATCTGCCTACGCCGGGGCGGGGGAATGTGCATGGAAACCGCCCTTACAGCCTTTAGTAACACACCCATACTTTCGTGGCTACGTAGCAGACAAGACCTGCCACGAGCAGGTATTTCTTTGCTGTGTAGTAGTTATGAGCTGTTCGATCACTCCGCAACTGGCTCAGGTAGTGGTGACGTACTGCCAAGTCTGGGATTTCCAACGCATCCGCATTTTTTCGAAGCAGAGAAATATTCGTCTCGATGCATTTGAAACCTGCCATCGCGCTCGCTACAAAGACGAGCAACGTAGCCAGCAAAAAAGTCTCCTCGTTTAGACCGATCTGCCCATAAGGGTTGGTCTGGGCGAGGTAGCCGCATATCGCAAGGGTTGCACCGAGAAGGAAATAATCCAGCTTGATAGCTGCCTCGTTGTGAAACGCCGTGATATCACTGATTCTGCCCAATGTCCTGTCCTCAGAAGCCAAGCGGCAGAGGATAGACGCGCTCATAGCAATGCGCTAGACCTGCCCAATTCGCTTCTCTCACAGCTTCTGGTCGATCAGCCAGTTGGCCAGCTCACGCTGATTCATACGCAGGTTCCGAGCAACCGCTTGGATACCATAGTCTTCATCTGCTTCGACATACTGCTCCATGAATTCGACAGCAGGCTTAGCCGCTTCAATCACAACAGCTTGCTTCTCCACTTCTACAGTGAGACGAAGGCTTTCTTCATATTGCAGAGCCCATGCACGAGCAGCCTCGGCTGGGTTGCTGAAGTTTGGCAGGGCCAGAGCAGCAGGCTTTTCCAGCTCTTGCACACGAGCCTCAGCAGCAGTCATTGCATCGTATACGGCAGCAGAGATCTTCGGGCTGTAAGACATGGCCATCAGTGTAGCTTCACGCTTAGGGAAGACGTAGATGTCACGAGTTCCGGTCGCACCTTTACCTTTCTCATAATTATCAGCAGCCAAAAATTTGGCCGCTGATGTCTCACCCAGTGTTTGCACGACTTTAGCCAGAAAATGCTTGTGTTGCAGCTCTACGAATTTCTTAGCCTCGCCGTTGGCGAACAGGGTGGCTCGCTCCTTGTTGATCATGTCTACGATTTCCAGCGAAGTCATGGTTGCTGTCGCGGTTGCTACGTTTGCTACTGCGTTCATGTGGTTCTCCTTTATGATGGGCGTAATAAAAGCCAGCTACCGAATGGCAACTGGCTTGGGGTAGGGTGAGAAACGCCCGCTCTTATTCTGCAATTGGAAGCTGACCCCGCCACCCTCCCTCGCAACGAAGCACAGTGCTACCATCGAGCTTTAGCACTGGTGGGCAAGCATGAGCGATGTCGATGAGCCGAGTTTTCCCAAAGCCCGAAGCCTGTTGCTTGCCTACTCGGGCGTAGTGCTCGCTTTATGGTTTTTCGGAGCTAAGCTCGAACAATTTCAGCTGATGGGGACGGCGATCCAGCTCAATGAAAGGGTGGATCAAGCATGGCTCATCTTGGCCTTGCTCAACCTGTACCTGCTGGTGAGGTACTGCCAAAGGTTGCCTGGGTTCGCTCTGAATTTTGATCACGCTATGAATGAGCTCTACGACAAACGCCTCAGGTGGGCAGCTGTTCGCCTCAATCAGTCCGCGATGAAAGAAAGTATGGCGGCTATGCACGCTGCCTCCCCCGGTTCTGCGGATGCAGCACGGTTCAAAACGGGCCGTGCTCAAATGGCTTGCTATCGCAAGGTAGCGGCGAGCCAGCAACGGGACCCTAGTGCATTGACCATTCAAAAAATCCCAAGACGGGACCGGACTGAGATCATCCTAAGCTTCGATTACCAGAGAAGAATCTTGGACGAGTGGTCTGATCGTACAGTGGAACAAAGGCTTCCAAACTATAATCCGCCTGCAATAGTTACTTGGCCTATTAAAGCTTTTGTCATTATGCATGGTGCGTTCGTTACGCCATGGTTTACGGATTACGTAGCGCCCATTCTCCTCGGATTAGCTAGCAGTGCGGCAGCATCCTACATGTACCTCAAAATTAACCACTACCTTTGGTTGTAATGACCCTCCAACATCGCTCAGTCAGCCTGATTGGCAGCTTGAGCTAGACCGCTGAGACAGCCCGTGCCGCCTGATGTGTTTTCGTCTTTGGTTCGACTGACCGAGGCTTTTTGAGAACTGCACATAAGAAAAGGTTGCTTGTAGGTACTGACTGTCTTGTTGCTGAGAAACATGCCTGTGGCAATTTCCTTGTTGCTGCGGCCCTGCGCAAACAACTGCAAGACCATCAACTCGCGGTCGTTGATGGTCTTGAACAGTTCGAGTTCCTGAAGTTGGCCTTCATCTTCTCGTGACGGAATCAACGCTTGGCTGGGAAAGTAGTTGTAACCAGAGAACACTGCGCGGACGGCACTGATCAACTCGCTCAGGGCCTCCTGCTTGCAGACGAAACCGGCGGCGCCCGACTGCATGCAGCGTATGGCGAACAGGGCCGGGACCTGAGCGGTCAGTACCAGGATCTTGTAGGGGACGTTCATGCCATGGAAGCGGGTCAGTACTTCGAGCCCGTCGAGCTTGGGAATGCTGATATCGAGAATCAGCAAGTCAGGCTGGCACTCGCGCACCATCTGCATGGCATCCACCCCGTTGTCGCTTTCGCCTACGACGCAGTAGCCTTCGTTTTCCAGAAGCATTCTGACGGCGAGCCGAATGACAGGGTGATCATCGATGATGAATACATTACGCATGCAGCCTCTCCTGAACGATCCAGTAAAAGCGCGCACCTTAGCCCAGTTGCTTCGAAGGGCATACGAATGGACTCGGGAAAGAGTGATTCTAGGAAACTTCCTACAGATATAAACGTAACGGAATACAAAGATAGTTTGATTCCAAAGAGTCAACTATCGTTTGTATTCGTTTATTTCCACGCTACAGACTAGAACGAGTTCGAGCGCCCGGTCATTTCGCCAGCCATCTCTGCGGCATAACTGTCGGTCATGCCTGCGATGAAATCGATCATGCGCAGGAACGACTTGTGCAGCGGCCAGTCCGGCTGCGGCGCGTTGTGCCCCAGCAGATCGAGAATGCGCTGGTGCTTGAACGACAACCTGCCTGTGGTGTGCTGCTCCAGCGCCGCCCCGCAGAACGCATTGAGCAGCACTTCGAGGGTGGTGTAGGCGCCGATCTCGTGCAGGGTCTTGCGCTTGTCCTGGAAAATCTTCTTGCGCGCCATGTCCTTGGCGTCGAGCACGCAGCGCTTGGCCGGACCGTGCATGTGCTCGACCAGATCGCCGCTCAGCTGGCCGGCCAGCAGCGCCTGCTGCTGTTCGACGAACGCGCGCGCGGCAGCGTTGGTCAGGTGCTCGATGGCCTTGCCGCGCAGGATCGCCAGCTTGCGCCGCCGCGAGTCCAGTGGGCCGAGCTGGCGATAGGTGTCCGGGATGTCATCGCCTACCAGGTCGAGCAACAGTGCCTCGACTTCGGCGTAGTCGAGCAGCTCCATTTCCAGGCCGTCTTCCAGGTCGATCAGGCCATAGCAGATGTCGTCTGCGGCCTCCATCAGGTACACCAGCGGATGCCGGGCCCAACGCTGCTCTTCGAGCAATGGCAGACCCAGCTTGCCGGCGATCTGTTCGAGCAGCGGCAGTTCGCTCTGGTAGCAGCCGAACTTGTGCTTCTTGTAGCCCAATGCATCGGCGTGGCGCGCCGTCCACGGGTATTTGAGGTAAGTGCCCAGAGTTGCGTAGGTCAGCCGGGTGCCCCCGTCGAACTGGTGATACTCGAGCTGGGTGAGCACCCTGAAGCCTTGGGCATTGCCTTCGAAATTGAGGAAGTCGTCACGCTCCACTTCGCTCATTGCGTCGAGCCAGCCACGCCCGGCTGCCTGGCGGAACCAGTGGCGAATGGCGTCTTCACCGGAATGGCCGAAGGGCGGATTGCCGATGTCGTGCGCCAGGCAGGCCGACTGCACGACCATGCCCAGGTCACTGGGCTCGCACCATTGCGGCAGCTGGTCGCGCAGGGTTTCGCCCACGCGCATGCCCAGGGAGCGGCCCACGCAACTGACTTCCAGCGAATGGGTCAGGCGCGTATGGATGTGGTCGTTGCTCGACACCGGGTGGACCTGGGTCTTGCGCCCCAGCCGGCGGAAGGCGCCGGAAAAGATGATGCGGTCGTGATCCTTGTGGAACGGGCTGCGGCCCAGTTCTTCCGGGCTGTGCAGGGGCTTGCCCAAGCGTTCGCGTGTAAGCAGTGTGTGCCAATCCAAGGCGATTCCTCCGGGACCCGATCGAGCCTGCAGTGTCGGCCTGCGAGGGCTGGCTGGCAAGGCTGGCATCGGGCCTTGAACGTATTGAGCAGGTAGGTGCAGCCAGGAATGTCAGGCAAAAAAAAGCAACCCGGATACGTTTACGACCGCACCCGGGTTGCTCTTTGAGCCAAGCCTAGCGTCTGCGCGAAGAGCCCTGCATGGCCAGCTTGATCACCGGCAACAGCAACGTGCCGACCTTGGCCAGCCGCGAAAGACGGCCCGGACCACGCACCGGCGCGACTACCGGCGCACGAGCGCTGTTGCCAGCCCCGCGTCCGGTCAGGAAACCCATCAGGGTGACACCTGCGATGCCCCACAGCGAGGCATGCTTGATACCCATGCCGGTCTGCACCGATTGACCCAATCCGCGCAGGCGGTTGAGCGGATTGACCAATTGCCGCGACTCGTGCCGCAACTCCTGGCGATGCATTTCCATGCGCAGGCGAATCAACGACTTGCGCATGTCGCGCCGTGACTGGGCGCTGGTAGGTTCGTTTCGGCTCATGGCAGCAGGCGCTCCCGGTCATTGGCCAGTTCTTCCAGTGTCCCACTGAATGGCGAGGATTCATCGAACACAGCCGCCTTGAGGCGGAATGCGCAGAAAATACCTGCCAGTACGTAGAACACCGCCAGGCCGACCATGCCGGCCATGCGGTAGTTGTCCCACAGCAGAATCAGAATGAGCCCGGACAACGCCACCAGTGCCAGCAAGGCGAAGACCAGGGCCAGGCCTGCGAACAGCAACAGGCTGACGGTTCGAGATTTCTGCTCCTGCAACTCGATGCCGAACAGTTCGACATGACTGCGAAGCAGGCCGAGCATGGCAGCACCCAGGCGCCGAGAGGTGGAGCCGGTGCTGTTATCTGTGGTATCCGAGTCGAGGAGGGACATATCAGTGCCTTGTGGCCAGCAGGCCCAGAAGGAAGCCTACGCCTGCGGCGATGCCGACGGACTGCCATGGGTTTTCCTGAACGTAGCCTTCGGCTGCGACTACGGCCTCCTGGCTGCGCTCGGCTGCGGTTTCTTTGGTCTGCTGCAGCGATTCGCGAGCCTTCAGCAGGCTCTCGTTGATCTGCGCGCGCAGTTCTTCGGCCTGGGTGCCGGCGATGCTGGCGGTGTGTTCGAGAAGTTTCTCGGTGTCACGGACCAGGGTCTGAAAATCGGCTTTGAGAACTTCTTGGGCTGCTTTGGTGCTCGGGGTGGCCATGTTGATCTCCATATGGGTGGCGTCTGGATATTTCGAGTGAGGGTGATCCCGAAGGTTCAGTGCCATTGCGCGGCATAATCCTTTGTATAGCCCATTATCGACATGTCGGGGCAATTGACGGGTCTCGGACGGCTGCCTTATGCTGTATAAAGATACAGTATATGGATAATCACTCGCCCATGCTCAACGTCGAACAACTCAAGTACAGCGTCAACCGCATGGCCCCGGACGTGGTTCGCGAAGCCGTGCTGGAACTGCGTCTCGACGGCCTGGTTACCGAAGGCAAGACCCCGTTCAGCAAGCTGCACTTCAACACCTGCTTTGCCGAGGTCGAGGCGCTGTTCCAGCGTGCCGGCTATCACCGACCGCTGGATGTGGTCGGCTACAAGGGCCTGCTGTACGCCTTGTACGACCCAACTCGCTGGGAAGCGGTCGAGGTGCTGCGTTGGCTCAAGGAATTCACCGAGGCAGCCGAGGCTGTCCACGCGCGATGACAGCCGTAACGCCGTGGGCGATACTCGCGGCCTGAAACCATCGTGGATCTAGGCATGTCTGCACCCAAATTCGACCCTGCTGCGCATCAGGCCAGCACCCTGTGCCTGCCACCCGGCAAATGGGCAACCGTGCTGGATTGCCTGTGCGAACATTTTCCGGCCATCGATCGCGCTCAGTGGCTGAGCCGCATGGCCAGGGACCGGGTGCTGGACGCCGACGGCGTACCCATCGGACCTGCCCATGCCTACCGCCAGGGCCTGCGCATCCACTACTTTCGCGAAGTGCCGAACGAACGGCCGATCGCTGCACAGGAGCAGGTGTTGCACGTCGACGAGCATCTGGTGGTGGCCGACAAGCCACACTTCCTGCCGGTGACACCGACCGGCGAGTACGTCGAACACACCTTGCTGCGGCGGCTCATCCGCCGTCTCGACAACCCGCACCTGGTGCCGCTGCACCGCATTGACCGGCATACGGCAGGTCTGGTGCTGTTCTCGGCCAATCCGCAGACGCGCAGTGCCTATCAGCAGCTGTTTCCCACTCGACAGATCGAAAAGCGCTACGAGGCCATCGCGCCCGCACTGCCCGACCTGGCTTTTCCGTGGGTGCACCGCAGCCGCCTGGAGCATGGCGAGCCGTTTTTTCGCATGCGCGAAGTGCCGGGGCCGAGCAACAGTGAAACTCGCCTGGAGGTCGCCGAAAAAGGCGAACACGTGTGGCGCTACGTGCTCAACCCGGTCACCGGCAAGACTCATCAGCTGCGCGTCCACATGACCGCGCTGGGGGCCAGCATCTGCAACGATCCGTTCTACCCGCAGCTGAGCAATACCGAGGTGGACGACTATGCCCGGCCGTTGAAGCTGCTGGCACGCTCGCTGCAGTTCCACGACCCGCTCGACGGTCGCCTGCGCAATTTCGAGACACAACTGAAGCTGACGTTCTAGAACGACAAAGCCCGCCAGAGCGCGGGCTTTGTCTTGCAACACTTAAACTCTGTTTGATCAGAGTTCCTTGACGGTACGTACCTGGTCTTTATTGACACGGGTAGTCTTGCCGTCCAGCTGCTCGAACTCGTAGAAGCCAGCGTCTTCGTCGTAGGAGGGCGTGTCCACCGCCTGGATTTCACGACCGTCGTTCAGGGTGATCACGGTAGGCGATGCGCAACCGGCAAGCGATGCCAGGCCCAGCGCGAGCATGAAAGCGGGAAGGATCCGGTGAGTCATTGTGTTTCTCCACAAAACAAAAAAGGGTGCTGGCGTATACGGGAATAAGACGCTGCTTGCGCCAGCAAAGTTCCGTTGGTCCGACCGGTGCAGTCTAGCGTTTGCCGACCTGCTCAGCGACCCAGCAGTTGAGGCGTATTGAAATTGGCCAGGCGCGGATCGTTCTCGGCACATTGCAGCGGCTGGGCGTTGAGTGCCAGCAAGACCTTGCGCGGGCTCCGTTCGCCGGCATCCCAGGCTTGTCGCACGAGCGGTTGATGCACCTTGCCAACGATGCACAGCAACGGTTCCCAGAACTCACCCTGACGCACCATCAGCGGCTGGGTTGGATGAGTTTGCTGCGCATGGCGCATGGCGTCGAGCAGGGCCTCGTCCACGCCCGGCACATCGCAGGGCAATACCAGCAGCAGCGGGTGTCGAGCGGCGGCCAGGCCGGCCAGAATGCCCGCCAGCGGTCCGGGAAAGTCGCTGCTGTCGTCGTGCACCAAGCGGTCAGCGAAGGCTGCGTATCGCGGATAATTGCGGTTGCACGAAATGATCAGGTCATCGGTCAGGGGTCGCACGCGTTGCTGCAGGTGCTCGATCAAGGGCCGGCCATGCCAGTCGATCAGGCCCTTGTCGCGGCCGCCCATGCGTTGTCCGCGGCCGCCTGCCAGCAGCAGGACAGAGCAGGGGGGCAAGGTGTCGGCAGGGTTCATTCGGGGCCTCGGACAGTGGCTGTGGGGCTGTGATATAACACCGTCCATCCCGCCAAACAACCGGACCCAGCCAATGAAAGCCAAGGCAGATGTACCCTTTGTGCCGCTCAATATTGCAGTGTTGACTGTCAGCGACACCCGCAGCGTGGAAACCGATACCTCTGGCCAATTGTTCGTCGATCGCCTGAGCGCGGCGGGCCACGGCCTTTATGCCCGCGTGCTGCTCAAGGACGACCTGTACAAGATCCGTGCACAGGTTGCGCAGTGGATCGCCGATGACCAATGCCAAGTGGTGCTGATTACCGGCGGCACCGGCTTCACCGGCCGTGACAGTACGCCGGAAGCCGTGGCCTGCCTGCTGGACAAGCAAGTCGATGGCTTCGGCGAGCTGTTCCGGCAGATCTCCGTCGCCGACATCGGCACCTCGACCGTGCAGTCGCGTGCGCTCGCCGGGCTCGCCAACGGCACCCTGGTGTGCTGCCTGCCCGGTTCGACCAACGCCTGCCGTACCGGCTGGGACGGCATTCTCGCCGAGCAGTTGGACGTGCGTCACCGGCCGTGCAATTTCGTCGTGCACCTCAAGCAGGCCGAGCCCTGCGTCAGCCGTGGCTGAGTTGCCGGCGGCGCAGCCGCTGCTTCCGGTAGAACAGGCACTGGCGCAACTGCTGGCCATGGCCGATGGCACGCCGGTGCGCGAGCGCGAAAGGGTCGCCCTGGCCCAAGGCGTCGGTCGCGTGCTGGCCACTGACCTGATCGCCACGCTCGACCTGCCGCCCTGGCCCAACAGTGCCATGGACGGCTACGCGCTGCGCCGCGAAGACTGTCAGGGCGAGCCGTTGCGGGTCAGCCAGCGCGTGTTCGCGGGCGCCGTGCCCGCGCCCCTGGAACCCGGCACGTGCGCACGCATCTTTACCGGCGCGCCGCTGCCCGAAGGCGCCGACTGCGTGGAAATGCAGGAGAACGTGCAAATCGTGGACGACCAGCGGGTGAGCTTCGGCCAGCCCTTGAGGGTCGGCCAGAATATCCGTCCCCAGGGCCAGGAAACCCGCATCGGCGAACGCCTGCTCGAAGCTGGCATGCGCTTGGGTGCGATCGAACTGGGCCTGCTGGCCTCCATGGGGCATGCGCACATCGACGTGGTCCGTCGGCCACGGGTGGCGGTGCTGTCCACAGGAGATGAATTGGTCGAGCCAGGTCAGCCGCTGGGGCCAGGGCAGATCTATAACAGCAATCGTCAGGTGCTGTGCAGTGCCTTGAATAGTTTGGGCTGTGAGGTGGTGGATGCCGGGATTCTGCCCGACGATCTGCAGCAGACACGCCAGCGCCTGGCGGCTCTGGGTGATGTGGACCTGATTCTGTCCACGGGGGGCGTCTCGGTGGGCGAAGCCGATTTTCTCGGCATCGCCTTGCGCGAGGAAGGGCAGTTGGCCCTCTGGAAACTGGCGATCAAACCCGGCAAGCCACTGACGTTCGGCCACTTCCGTGGCGTACCGGTCATCGGCCTGCCGGGCAATCCGGCATCGACACTGGTCACTTTCACCCTGCTGGCACGGCCTTACCTGCTGCGTCGGCTGGGTGTTCGCGACGTTGCGCCGCTGAGCTTCCAGGTGCCAGCCGGGTTTGCCTGGCCGCGCGCCGGTACCCGTCGCGAGTACCTGCGCGGGCGTATCGAGCAGGGCCGGGCTGTGATCTACCCCAACCAGAGCTCCGGCGTGCTGCTCAGCGCGGCCTGGGCCCATGGGTTGGTGGAAATACGCGAAGGCTGCACATTGAATGAAGGCGAACTGGTCGCCTTCATTCCGTTCAGCGAGCTTTTTTAAGCGTTGCTCTTGGTCGCTTCGACGGCCGCCGGTGCGCGGCCGTAGATGTCGGTGAAGCGCACGATATCGTCTTCGCCGAGGTATTCACCGCTCTGCACTTCGATCATGACCAGGTCGATCACCCCGGAGTTGACCAAGCGGTGCACGTGGCCCTGCTTGATGAAGGTCGACTCGTTGGTGTCGAGCAAAAGCTCGTTGTCACCGTTGGTGACTCGGGCCATGCCGCTGACCACGATCCAATGCTCGCTGCGGTGGTGGTGCATCTGCAGCGACAGGGTGCCGCCGGGCTTGACCACGATGCGCTTGATCTTGAAGCGCTTGCCTTCCTCGAGGATCGTGTACGTGCCCCATGGCCGAGTGACCGTGCGGTGCAGTCGGAAGGCATCGTGACCCTGGCGCTTGAGCTGCTGGGCAAGGAACTTGACGTCCTGGGTGCGGCTGCCGTCGGCAATCAGCAGTGCGTCGGGCGTATCGATCACCACCAGGTTGTCGAGGCCGACGGCGCCGACCAGGCGGCGTGGCGAGTCGATGTAGCAGTTGCTCACGTCATGCAGCACGGTTTCGCCGTTGCACTGGTTGCCCTGTGCGTCGGCTGGGGTCAGCTCGCGCACCGCCTGCCACGAACCGATGTCGCTCCACCCCATCTGGCACGGAATGACCGCCACCTTGTCGGAGCGTTCGAGCAGCGCGTAGTCGATGGAAATGTCCGGCGCCAGGGCAAAGGTGCTGCTGTCCAGCTCGACCTGCAGCTCGCGGTTGCCCTGCTTGCTGTGGCTGACCTGCAGGCAGGTGGTGGCCGCCAGGAGCACGTCGGGTGCGTGCTTTTCCAGTTCGCGCAGAAGCACGTCCACGCGCATGCAGAACATGCCGGCGTTCCACAGGTAGTCGCCGCTGTCCAGGTAGGCCTGGGCGGTGGCCTGGTCCGGCTTTTCCCGGAAGTGCGCGACTTGATAGCTGCCATCGCCCAGGTCGGCGCCGCGCTCGATGTAGCCGAAACCGGTTTCCGCCGTTTGCGGCACCAGGCCGAACGTCACCAGCCAACCCTCGTCGGCTTTCTTGCGTGCTGCGCTGACCGCGGCCTGGAAAGCGTCGATGTCGCGGATGAGGTGATCGGCCGGCAGTACCAGCAACTGCGCCGACGCGCCGTAGTGTTTGGCGGCATGCAAGGCGGCGCTGGCGATGGCTGGCGCAGTGTTGCGGCCCGCAGGTTCGAGAATGAAGTCGAGCAGGGCATCGCGGTCGTTCAATTGGCGGTAGTCGTCCAGCGTGCGGAAGAACACCTCACGGTTGGTCACCGTCAGCACCCGCTCCACGCCTGGCAATTGCGAGGCACGGGTGAAGGTTTTCTGCAGCAGGCTTTCGCCGTCCGGCAGGCGCATGAACGGCTTGGGCATGGCTTCGCGCGATACGGGCCACAGGCGGGTGCCGGAGCCGCCGGCGATGATGCAGGGAATCAGAGTCGTCATAGGTCGAGCCTCGAGTTGAAGGTGGCGGACGGCACCTGCGAAGGCAAGCGCACACGTCCAGCCGGGCTGGATGCAGGAAAAGGTCGATGAAGAAGGGCAGGGCGCAGGATTCGGCGATTCGACAATGCTACCGCCCGCCTGGAGACGGGCTGGACGTGCAGGAATCGGGAGGTAACGGCGACTTCGATAGTGGCCAGTTGCTTCGCAGTAAAGCCTAAACGAGAACGGTTGGCGAGTGGTAAATGTACGAATGGTTAAAAACTTTTCGTCGGGGCTTTTTTTCCTGCGGCTGTGGTCACATCAGGCACAGTTCCACTTACTGGCCACCGGAGACATGCAGCATGAGCGAGCGCAAGGCAATTCTGATATTGCACGGCAAACAAGCTTCCAACGAAGACGTCCGCAGCGCGGTGGAGCATTACCGGGAGCAAGGCAACGCGCTGGACGTGCGTCTGACCTGGGAAGGCGGCGACGCCCAGCGTCTGGTCGATGAGGCACTGCGAGCCGGCTACACCCAGATCATCGCCGGCGGTGGCGACGGCACCCTGCGCGATGTCGCCGAAGCGATGGCGCTGGCCAAGACCGACGCCAGCCTGGCGTTGATGCCCCTGGGCACAGCCAACGATTTCGCGCGTGCCGCCGGCGTTCCCCTCGAACCCGAACACGCATTGGCGCTGCTTGCCCGCGAGCCTCAGGCCATCGATCTGGGTGAAGTGGGCGGGCAGGTGTTTCTCAACATGGCAACCGGTGGTTTCGGCAGTCAGGTCACGGCCAATACCTCCGAAGACTTGAAGAAGGTGCTCGGTGGCGCCGCCTACCTGTTCACCGGGCTGTCGCGGTTCAGCGAATTGCGCGCTGCCTCCGCTTCGCTCAGCGGCCCGGACTTCCATTGGGAAGGCGATCTGCTGGCGCTGGGCATCGGCAATGGACGCCAGGCCGGTGGTGGCCACGAATTGTGCCCCGAAGCCGTGGTCGACGACGGACTGCTGGAGATCAGCATTCTGCCGGCACCGACCGAAGTGGTCGGCACCTTGAAAAGCCTGCTCGGCGGCGGCGGACTGGAAACACTGTTCGTGCGTGCACGGCTGCCGTGGGTCGAAATCAACAGCAAGGAAAACCTCGACATCAACCTCGATGGCGAGCCATTGCGGGGTGAAAACCTGCGCTTCAGCACCATGCCCAAGGCATTGAAAGTTCATTTGCCCGCCGGGTCGCCGCTGCTGAGCCATGGACAACTGACTTAACTGACATAACCGCAGCGACGGCAGTCAAGATATTCGCGCCAGCGCCGATAGCCCGGTACCTCTTCTTTCACTTGGGCTTTGGAGTTTTACATGGCCGGCATTCTTGACTCGGTTGACCAACGTACGCAGCTGGTGGGTGAAAACCGTCTGGAGCTGCTCATGTTTCGCCTGGCCGGCAGGCAACTGTTCGCGATCAACGTGTTCAAGGTCCAGGAAGTCCTGCAGTTGCCCAAGCTGACGCTGATGCCGCAGCGCCATCCGTATGTCTGCGGTGTGATCAACCTGCGCGGGCAGACCCTGCCAGTGATCGACCTGTCCCAGGCCATCGGCATGCGCCCGCTGGTGCCGGGGCCGAGCAGTACCATCATCGTCACCGAATACAACCGCTCGATCCAGGCCTTCCTGGTCGGTGGTGTCGACCGCATCGTCAACATGAACTGGGAAGCGATCCTGCCGCCTCCGGCCAGTGCCGGGCGCCAGCACTATCTGACCGCAATCAGCCGGGTCGACGAGCAACTGGTCGAGATCATCGACGTGGAAAAGGTACTCGCCGAAATCGTCCCCTACA
>Ga0265798_10003125_pt1 | contig 23841 bp, 28 predicted proteins | sample P3T30metagenome_FD_192430 | JGI IMG/M metagenome (GOLD analysis project Ga0265798, IMG submission 192430) | Plant litter microbial communities from East Loma Ridge, Irvine, California - P3 T30 | ecosystem: Environmental > Terrestrial > Plant litter > Unclassified | place: USA: California... | reverse complement strand
AGTGACTTAGTACTGTCTAAGGTACAAAGTGAATAGTGACAGTATTTACCTCAGCACTCATTCCAATTGGCGCGCAGACCGCGGCTGTTGGAGCTTCACAAACGCGAGCTCCAACTTCGCGATTCTCGACTTCAATGCGCTCCACCACCTAAACAACCAACAACCAAACCGAAACACAAGCATTCCACCTACAATGGCGCCGCCAAAGACCTCGCGGCCCCTGAAAAAGGACCTCTTCCCCTCGACTTTCAAAGGCATCAAACCCACCGTGCTCGCCGAAACCGGGCGGCCCACGGGCCTGGCGCCCAACATCCGCTCGCTCTCCTGGTCGCCCACGGGCGCTGCCATCGCCACCTCGATCTCCTCGTACATTCGCGTCTGGAACCCTGAGCGCCCGAATGTCAAGAGCTCGACGGAGCTGCGCGCCGGCGGGACCGCGATGGTCGAGAAAGTTGCATTTTGCCCGACGCAAGAGGCAGTGCTTGCTAGTACGGGCGGGGATGGATTGTGTAGGCTTTGGGATGTGAGGGTCGGGAGTGGAGGTGGTGTGGCGGCGGGCAAGGGCAGGGTGCTGGAGGAGTGCAAGACGGGGGATACGGGGTTGTTTTTGAATTGGCATCCGAGCGGGAGTACGGTTCTCGTGGGCAGGAAGGACGATGTGGTCATGGCGGTGGATGTCAGGAAGATGGAGCCTGCAGAAGGTGGGAGTGGGTGGGCGGTCGAGGCGAGGGACAGCTCGCCTGTCAAAGACCGCGGCCAGTTCAATGCTATGGCTTTCTCGAACTCGGGGCGCGAGCTGTTTGCTACGACGGGCGAGGGGCCGGTCAAGGTCCTTGATTGGCCCAGTCTGGAATGCCTTTACACTCTCAGCGCTCATACGAGCGCGACCTACGCTGTACAGCACTCGCCCGCGGGCTCATATGTTGCCGTTGGTGGCAGCGACAGTATGGTCACGCTGTGGGACACTACCAACTGGCACTGCGCGCACACTCTGACGCCGCATATGGGCTCGGTGCGGGATCTGAGCTTCAGTTTCGACGGCGCGTATATCGCGGCGAGCAGTGGGAGCGATGCTAGAGATAGCAGCCCGGGCATCGAGGTCTGCCATGTTGATACCGGGGAGCATGTGCATACTATCGACACGAGCAATCCTGTCACTTGGTTGGCGTGGCATCCGCTGCGTTACTGGTTGGCTTATGCGGGCGATCCGGGTGGATTGAGGATTGTGGGTGCTGGGACGAGTGTTTGAGAGGGGTGATTATGGTCTTAATGACAACGACATGAATGATGTCTTGGTAGGTTCTGGTTAGGGGTTCACATCTCTTCTCCGGATGAGAAAGGCAGGTGGAGAGCAGCATGCACTCTCTCTGTTGAGACCTGGATAGGACGACTTCCTGATAATGTTTTCACGCAAGAGGATTCAAGATGAACTTCTCTGGCATGGAAAAAACTGCCATACTCTGCACGGCTGGCATGTCTCAAATCAGCAACTGGCACCGGCACCAAGGAGAACCACCACTGGTGCATAAGACGGCTGGCAGCCACGCTTGCATACAATGGACCAGCTAAAGAGAGCACCGAGAGACTCCGTCCAGCTCATGCTCAAGACGAGTTGAGAGTGCAGAGGAAGGGTGCCGCGAGGAAGTGACAAGCAGCTGGGGGATGCAACGATGAATATATCAACATCGCGAAACGTTTTCCCAGACACCCGAATTGCCTTCCATTCTCCATTCTTCGGCGTCTCTCCCATTGCAAGTCATTACAGCCTCGCCGGTAAGGTCGTCCACTGATCCTCAGCAATCGTGCCGAAGTCTCTCAGTCTGTTCGGTCCTCCTCCCCTGCCCTGCAAAGCATCCCAATCCCTTTCCACCGCCGTCTCAGGCCTCCACCTCCACGAACGCTGCATCTTCGGATCCAACTTCCCTTCCAAACACTGTACGATATACTTGCCGACGACGGGGATGTGCATGAAACCGTGGCCGCTGGCTCCCAATCCCAGAGTGAGAGAAGGATAGTCCGGGTGCGCAGAAATGAGGAAGTCACGATTGGGCGTGTCAGCACACCAGCAAATGCGCGCAAAACTAAACGGCCGCTCGGCCAGCTGCGGCATCGTCTCGCGCAGGAACTGACGCACACCTTCCTCGGACTCGAGCGGGATCTGGTGCTTGCTGAACGGAACCGACGACTTGGTCACGCCGTCTTCGCCCATGCTGAAGTTCGTGTAACCCGGGTGCTCGTCGCAGATCTTGAGCTCGCGGCGGTCCTCGTCGGGCTCCATGAAGAACCCGCGCTCCATGTTGAAGAGGACGGGCAGGTTCTTGTAGAGCTCGCATTCCTCCTCGGTCATGGCGATGTGCGCGAGCGTCCAGGCTGTCGGCCGCAGCTGGTCTTTCATGTCGATCAGTTGCGGCGCGTTTGCGCCTGCGCAGAGGATCGTGCGGTCTGCGCGGTACTCTCTGCCGTCTTCGCTCCGGGCGCCTTTGACGTCGCCGTCTTCGACGATCAGTGAGGTGACTTTCGTCTCGACGATCTTCACGCCTTGCTTCTTGGCTTCGCTCGCGGCTGCTATGAGGGCTTTGCGTGCGTGGCACCAGCCTGCGCCGGACGCCTTGGACCAGCCGCGCCAGTTGGGGAAATCGCCGGTCAAGACGCCTTCGGGCATCAGTTTCCGGAATTCGGCGGCCGTGCTCACTTCACGGAAACCGTTCTCGGGGGTAGGCTGTTCGTCATGTATGAGGGCTTCGATGTTTGCCGGGTCGCTGGCTGCGAGGATGTAGCCGGTCTCGTGGTAGTAGTCTTTGAACAGTGGGTCTGACAGCCAGGTCTCGGTGGCGTCGGCGCGGATCTCGTTGTAGGTCCATTGACGCTCTGCTTCTGGTTCGGAGACGTCGGGGCCGGTGAACTCTTCGAAGGGTTTGCGTGCGCGGCCTCGTGCCTTGTTGTTAGTTTTTGTGTTAGTTGGTCTTGTTCTGTGGGAACTCGGGGGCGAACCTTCTACAATTCTGGTGGCGTGTTAGTGTCTGGGTTTCGAGTTTGGGAGATTGTGATGGTGGACGATTTTGCTCACTTGTTGACATCGTTGCCGGCTGAGATGGCTGATGGTACTGGGTATGGATCCAGGACTGTGACGTTTTTGTAGCCGCTGCGTGCGAGCCAGAGGGCTGTGGATGAGCCCCATGTGCCGCAGCCGACGATGAGGATTTTGCTTGATGCTGGATCGATGGGAGACATGATTGATTTCCGCCTTAGATCGAATCTGGCTGGGATAGTGTTTATAGATCTGAGCAGGCCCAGTCTTGTCTTTAAGAAGAACGATGTACAACGGCTGGATACAAGGCGTTCTGCCGGTCGAGATAGAGGGAAAATCAGAAAGGATGGACTTTCTCTCACTTTTCGGAGCGATCCGATATCACTTCAAACGTAATGATGAGATATATCAGGACTTACACGAAGTCGACAATCGCTGCTCTCGAAATGTTCGCTCGCTGTTGAACACGGCTAAACAGAGCGAGCTGTCACAGTGGCGTTGACTGTGGGTCTGGACTTTGTTTCTGCCGAGAGTGCGGATGGACCTTCTTCTTTTCTCCCCAACCATTCACAAGCCTCGCCGTTCAACATCACCTTCCAATACTGTCACTCCGCATTTTCTGTCTAACTCCATCTCTCCTCATCTGCCCGGCGGAGACATGGGCCTTCTCGCGCCACGACTAGAATGCCGCGACGCAAAGCCGCCGACCCACCAAGTCACAAGCGCCGGTCGCGTAACGGCTGTGTGAACTGTAGGCGAAGGAAGATCAGATGCGATGAAGGATCGCCCTCCTGCGGCTACTGCAGAGGCCGGAGTCTGACCTGCTCGCGTGGAGGTGTTGTTTTGAAGTGGGAGGCTGATTATGCCGACAATGGCCTAGCTTTCGGCCGTCAAGGTGTAGGTCCAGCCGCTGGCTCGCAGGGCTGGTGTGAGGCTGGTATACATGTGCTGACCATCGTTGCAGATATGGAGCAAGCACGGCAGGCCCAAGCCTGATGCTGTTCGCCCAGATGCTATCGACACAAGCTGGTTGCCGCTCCCTACAGTGGAGTCGTGTCATTTCATCAATGACAGCACAGAGCCCTTCGACGAGAACGAGACCGCTATTGTCTTGCGTGGATCAACAGACGTGACTGCTTCTTCACACCTTTCGCCTTTTGAGAATCGCAAAGGTCATTACTTGGATCGAAGAGCACGTCAATATGCCACGCCTAGCCCACCACCCGGTCTGGCGAGCTTGCCTTCTTTGAGAGACCCACGCCATGGACACCTAATCTCTTACTATTGCGAGCGACTATGTCCACTTACTGTCACAAGCCACCAACGCACCTCGCCCTTTTATTCCCTAATCATGCCATTCTGCACGTCGGCATCTTCGGTAGTGTCTGACGCGCTACTGGCCTTATCAGCCCGGCACCTCTCAAGGACGGACAGTACCTGGGCTATTACTGCCGTGAAGCTAGAAAGCAGGGTACTAAGAGATCTACGACATCGGCTGGCAATAGCGAAACCATCTGAGATCTGGCAGGATCACGAATTGCCGGTGGTAATGATGATGATGTGCCTATACGAGATTCTCAATCGATGCGATCAAAGATGGGTCGTCCACCTCAAAGGTGCGAGGGACCTCATACGTGCCCGCCGCACTACTAGTGGTCGAAATCCGTCACAACAGGATTCGATCAACGAACTCACGCGATTTGCCGAAAGGTTCTTTGCCTTCCAGGATGTGATAGGGCGCACTGCTTGCGGAGAAACGCCCATTTTCGGCAGCGACTACTGGGATGCTTCAGATCAGGTCATCGATGCATGGCTCGGTTGCAGTCCAGCACTAGTCTCGATCGTCTGCTCTGTGACTGAGCTGAGTCGGTCAAAGAAGCGGGACTACAACTCGACCACATCGAACGAATTTGCCGTGCAAGCGGCTGCTCTTGAGTCTGACCTTTCCAGTCTGCAACAGGTGGTATCCGCGGGCGCCCATGACGAGCTGCTGATCAGGTCCGCCGAGATCAAACGCATGGCTTCGAAAGTCTACCTCTACTGCGCTTTGTACGGGGCCAATCCTTGTACGCAGATTATCAAAGATAGCGTCCGGAAGGTACTGCGGCAGGCATCTCGGTTCCTGGATGAGAGTGTTGCGGCAGGCATGGTCTGGCCGCTTTTTGTGGCTGCGGTCGAGCTTGACCCCCTAGATGACGCGCTCTGGGACGACGAGATTACTGGACTTCCAGTGTATGGAAGAGGGCTTGTCTTACGAATGCTCGAGCACATGGGCACCACGAGCATTGCCAACGTCACGAGGACAAGAGAAGTGATATGTAAGATATGGAACGCCCGGGATATGGCTATGGCCAGCGAAGAGTCGTCGACATCAGCCTCCTCGACAAGGCCACTGCTGGACGATGATTGGGACCGATTCGTGGCCCCTGTGAGCAGCAATATCAGCTTAGCCTAGGCATTAACGACTGTACGATGTGACGAAGAGGGTTTTGAGGCGTTCGGGCAGGCCAAGGTTGGAATCTGCTAAGCATGGACTAAGCCGATGTCACTGATCCTAAGGATCGGCAAGGTGCAGCTTCACTTTATCTTTACGTATTTAGTTTTTTTTGTCTCTTGCACAGCGGCTGCTCGCTTCGCAGTGGGGTCTCGCATGGACCTTCGACTTCGAAATGACTCAAACCGACCATGTAATCCATGCTCAATGGTTTGACGACAGCTTCTAGCAACTGCTCGAGTCGTCCATGCACTCTCTTCCCCGGGATCGACATCGGATATGGGTCCCCTCCGCAAAGCGCGTGGACCTTCTTCACACCCCGCACCTTTAGGCGGAACTCTAGTCATTCAACTCCACGAGATACCGTACCGACTATCGCTCTATCAAGGCGCCATTGAGCAATTGTAGGCGGCTGATATCGGATTGTAAAGCGAGACGAGGGTGTTGATTCGATAAGATGTGGCAACAGACGCCGAATGGCTAAAGGCAGACATACAAAAGGACCAGAGACGTCGCCCCGAAGATTACTGTACTGTCAAGCTCTGTGTTTTGCTATTGACATTACCTCTTCACACCCTCAACCGAGCACTGCGACAATGACGACTCCCAATGCGCAGGACGATGTGCCCGGCACGGAGTATCTCGTCGACACCAACCACAGCCTCGATGTCTCGCACGCCGGTTCTGGCAGTTCGGATATCGTACTCTTGCCTCAGCCGACAGCTTGCGGAAGGGATCCTCTGGTAAACCTTGTTATCTACACGATGCACGCGAGAAAGCACGCTGACATTACAACAGCGTTGGTCTATGCCTAAAAAGTACTGGCAGCTGACGCTCCTCGCTTTGTACGCCTGCGGCTTCTCGTATGGCGAGAACAATTTGGGCGCTGCGCGTACCGTCATCAGTCGAGAGGCCAATGTGCCTTTGACTGCTTTGGCGGGCGGTGGTGCGTTGAACTATCTACTTTTGGTGAGTCCACAATTCGAGGACCTTGCCCGAGAGGTTGGGATACACGACGGGTACTGACATCAAGGCTCTCTCAGGGCTTTGCAAATATTTTTTGGATCCCCATTGCAATGAAGTTCGGTCGCCGACCCGTGTTGTTGGTCACGACTCTCTTCGTTCTGGGATCCATGGTGTGGCAGGCCGAATTTAACGGTGCCGCTCAGTGGTACCTCTCTTGCGCCTTGAACGGAGTCGGCACTAGCGCATATCAAGCTGTCATTCAGCTTTCTATCTTTGATATGTTCTTCGTGCACCAGCGGAGTTCTAGTCTGTCATTTTATCTGTTTGGGCAGCAGCTTGGATCGATGTGAGTTCCAGACGAGTGTCTTTCCCGTGTTGCGAACATTTGTTGATGAACTCTACAGTCTCGGACTGATCACTGGCGGAGCCATCGCAGATACCCGCGGCTGGCGCTGGTCCGGCTGGGTCGCAGCTATCATCGAAGCTGGCACCTTTCTCTTGATCCTCGGAGGATTCGAGGAGACAATGTTCCCTCGATTCTTGTTCGATAAGCCCGACGACGCTGCGACCGGTGAGCGCGGAGCTGTTGTTGACGACTTAACAAAGCCAGCCGACGAAGAAGCCGGCAAGAAAGGTCTCGCAACTACCCATACCTCTACTTCTGAACGTGTGGGCGAAGTGCTTCCCGGCTATGAGAAGCGGACAGCCCTACAGAGGCTGCATCTCTGGAGCTACCAGCCGGAAGACAAGACGACATACTGGCAGTACTTCAAGAGGTTAGTACGAGCAGTGCCACTCCACGAAACATCAGCTGACAAACAATCCAGGCCGTTCTTCCTCTTTGCGTTCCCGAATGTCGTCCTGGTCAGTACCTGCGATCCATGCTTCTAGGAGGGTGATAAGCTGACACACTTCCAAGGCCGGCATCATCTTCGCATTTGGCTGCACAGCGGGCATCGTCTCGTTCAACACAAGTATGCCCTACATTGCCCCTACTCACATACCTGCAGTCACTGACCACCAAATAGTCTCCGTGATCATGACCAACGAACCCTACAACTTCTCCACCACTGCCACCGGCCTCATGTTCCTCTCCGCCCTCATCGGTAGCATATTCGGCTACTTCACCGGCGTGTTCGCTGACACCGTCGTCGTCTTTCTCGCGCGCCGCAACGGTGGAGTCAAGGAACCTGAGATGCGATTGTATACACTATGCTTCAGCTTCGTCTACGCCGGCTTGGGCTACTTGCTCTACGGCTGGGCAGCAGACAGCGGTCTGCCCTGGATCGCCGTCGCAATTGGTCTCGGAGCCATGATTGCACACCAAGTCAGCGCTTGCAGTATCGCAACTGCGTATGCGATGGACTGTTTCCCAGGCGTGAGTTTGAACCCCAATCGATTCGAATCGTCGTCATCCTTTTTTCTATTTTTGAACAAGCTAACCATCGAACCATGTACAGATCTCCGGTGAAATCGTCGTCATCCTCGCCATCTGCTCGTCGTGCATCAACTTCGCCATTACGCAGTCCCTGCAGTACTTCATCGATGCCACCAGCTACGGACCCGTCTTCACCTTCTACGCCGTCATGGTCATGCTGAGCATGGCCGCCGCCGTACCGATGGGTATCTGGGGCAAGGCGTGGCGTAGGAGATGCGCTCCGAAGTACCGGGAGTTCTTGAGCATGAGGGGACAGCAGCTGTGATTCGCGGCCCAGCCTCGGGGATGCAGTGAAGCTGGTTGCTAGATAGTTCGCGTTCGTGTCACCTACCTAGTGTACACAGGATTCGGGATATGCTTCGGACAATTCAAGTACGCCCAGAAATGGGATTTCTGTGTTCCTCCGTATTCATCCACCAAACCCGATCATCGGCTCTCGTTCCGTTGACTCTTGAGTGTATGTAGGGCTAGGGTTGGTGTTGTGACTCTCGACGATCGCTGCCAAGTGTCTCCTTTCTGGTTTATCGCAAGCTTATCGAACATTCCAATCACTACTCGTAGACGAAGGATGAGTACTTCTAAAGGTCCGTTGGTTGCTTGGTGAACGTTAACTTGACCTCGACGCTCTCTGCTCAGATCCATTCGAGTTTAAGTGCTAGACTACGCCCCACGTCAATGTTTACGGATACACGAAATCATGATCGGCCAGATCAAGTATTTTACCAGGATCTGAGCGTAGACCGAGAGAAGTCATGCAAGAAAAACAGCGGATCGTAACTAAACGATTTCCGAAACAAGCGCAAACATCTCATCTTATTTCACGAAACCGATGCAAAGTCATCTTGCGCACGTCGAGCAACACCATCGTCCACAAGGACCCTCAGCGCCAGCATAGCCATGCCTTTCGCGCACGTCAGAGCCGCCACGTGTGCCTCTTCCGTCCCAGCGCAGGCCGCAAAGTCGGGGTTGTGCGCCGAGACGTCTGGGCCGGCCGGGATGATGAACGCGCCGTGGAAGCTGGGCACGAGATGAGAGACGTTTCCCATGTCGGTCGAGGCGTTCATTGGCTTTTCTTGGTGGACTTGGACGCGCGAGCCAAAGCTCTGCATGTCTTTTGCGTAGGTCTTGCATAGGGTGTTGTTGGCGCGGAGGTCGAGATATGTCGGTGAGCTGTCATTCTTCGTCAGTCATAGGTGGTGTTTGTGGACAGTGAATGTCAGACTTTGACTTACCTGATGTAGGTCGAGCTGCACCCGGTCGCCATGGCGGCACCTTCGATGCACTTCCGCACCCGCGCCAGTAACTTATCAGCTCTTTCGATGGTGGGACTTCTCACGTTCCAGTTCATGCGAGTGTAGTCTGTGATGACATTGGGTACCGTCCCGCCGACTTCGATAACAGCGTGGACTCGCTCGTCGGGCTCGATCTGCTGCCTCAACAGACCAACACCGTTGTAAGCCGCAACAGCGGCATCAAGCGCGTTGACGCCGTTCCATGGCTCGCCGGCGGCATGTGCTGGTTTGCCTCGAAACTCGGTGCGGAACTTGTGGCTTGCGATCAGCTTGAAGCCGGCAAGTCCATCGTAGGCACTCGGGTCGTTCAAGATCTGATGCGCAGACGTCGGATGGGCCATGATGGCAGCCGCAGTGTCTTTGGGGAACGCCCCTGCATCGATGAGCTTCGCCTTGCCTCCGCCGCCCTCTTCAGCCGGAGTTCCAAGGATTCGCAAACGGCCCTTGATGCTGTGTCGCCTCATCGCTTCCGCGGCTGCAAGGAACGTGGCGATGGAGGATGTAGCGATCAGGTTGTGTCCACACGCATGCCCGATTTGTGGCAGGGCATCGTACTCTGCGCAGACGACGACGAGGCGGCCACCCGTCCCAACCTCTACTTCGAAGCTGGTTTCGAGGCCGTAGGCATGTTTCTTGACGCTGAATCCGAGAGAGGACAGGTATCCCGTAATCGTTTTGTGGGCGAAGTGTTCCTCATATGCCGTCTCAGGATGCGAGTGGAGTGCCTCGTTGATCTTGCGTAGTTCAATGCTAGATGAATCGATGGTAGAGATGATGGTGGCGCGAGCCTGGTCGATTTTGGGTTCCTCTGCGGTTTGATGCATTATGGCGTCGAGCTACGTGAAATCGTCATGGAAAGGAAAACCCGAAGCATAGATTGGAAGTCCGTTATATGTACTGACTGCATGTGTTGTCGGATTCTAATTGAACTTGCGGGCATCGATTACAGTTCCGACATGTCACTTACCGATGTACCCAAAGGAGCTAGAGTACCCTTGTACGTAACATCAGTCTCTGCGGGGTCTGGTATAAGATAGAAATAAGCGCTCGTCGGCTATCTCAGAAGGATGATTGTTTGTATACCTTATCGCTTGTTTCTCCGCCACCGTATTATGTAAAGGCCGAGGTCGCTTGTTCTGGATAAGGTAGCGTACTTCCACTATACCTGCGGATCAATCCACTTCTAGAGGTGAAGCTGACACTACACTCAAGGTGTTTGGACACCCTTCATACTGCCAGAGGCGTATCTTCGATGGGTGGATCGAGGTCCCGGTCAGGATGTTGGACATGTCGAGCGAAGACGGCGAAAAAGCGTTGTGATCAGCAGCGGCCAAGCTGCGGCCGTTGCTCCCGTCTGAATCTCTCTTGCGACTACTCTGCACGCCCAACACTCGCCGAAAGACGCAGAGCTCAGGAGAGCAGGACTCTCGTACACACTCGCAATGCCGGCGATAGTACTGCCATTGAAGTTTTGCCAGCGGTGGCCAGTTCTAACAGTATTTCACTGCCTCTTGCCGTGCCACAGCCTCCAACACCTGCACCAGCAGCTTGCTCTTTGACACTCTCCACAGAGGATCATGAAGCTATCCGTTATTTCCGCACCGACTTCGCCAGGTTACATCATACGAAGGATCCGAGCTACTCACTCATATCTCTGATGTTCAAAATCGCCCAGAAGAGCCCAATGGTCATGCATATGGTGATTGCGCTCGGCTTGCAGGAGATGCACTCCCATCGTCGAGATACCCAAGACAGGAGCGAACAGCACTCTCTGCCACACTATTCCTCTGCACTGAGACTACTTGGGGATGGTCTGGAGACCCAAAACACAGACGATCTCGACGCCTTGCTCACGGCACTATGGCTGATGCTTCTTTACGAGCAGCAGTTCGGTGATTCAGAGTGTAGAGCTTACTCAAGCCACTTGACGGGCGTTGCATCTCTCCTACAGCTCCGTGGTAGACGTTTCCTTACTCCATGTCGTCTCTCAATAGGTACACTGCACACTTCCCTCGGCCGAACCGTTGAATCCGTTGTGGCGGAGGAGCAGACGAAGATTTCCATATACTCTGCGCGCATGCTACTTTGGATTACGTTGCTCGACGCAGCGGCAGCTTCGTCAGGCGTAGGGGGCTGCGTGAACGCTGCCATGATCACCCTACTCCTCTCAACTTCAGCGGACTCTGCCGACCGTCCGCAAGATCCCATCAAGGCCTTTTCCGCATTCCATCGCTATTCGAACTCGCTGTATCGACTTTCATGGGGCGACGCTTACCCGCAAAGTGAGCTACTGGACGACGTCGAGAACCGCAACGTCTATGACCTCCTGGGGCAGTGTGCAAATCTACGTTTCATGGTTGCACAACTTGCAACATACTACCGGAGATGTCCTGAGGAAGCGGCTGCAAAGTCTTTTGGCATCGGAAATTCCATAGATGAAGTTGGCGAGCGTTTCCAGGAGTTGATCGAAGTTGCGGACGAGCTATCCATGGCGACCGATAACAGCCATCGACTGGTAGCCAATATGCGTGCGATCGTGCCAATGTATCACGCCGTGGTACTGGATTTCATGCGCGTGACCGCCTTTGACAAACCCTTGGGCGAACGGCAGCGCCGTGCACTGAAAGGAATCATGAATCTTGCCTATCAGAGTTTCAAACATGGCGGCGACCAGGCCACGGCAAGAGTCGCATGGCCGCTCTTCCTAGCCGTTCTGGAAACAGACGATATGCTCCATCGGGACTGGATCCTCGACCGATTCACAGCCTTCCGCAAATACGGCAAAAATTACGAACGAGCCCGTCGCTTCCTGGAGCAAACTATCCCGAGACAGCAGTCTATCGGAAAGAGGATCGATCTACGTGACCAAATGGAGAAGTTGGAGCTGTTCGTTCTTGGCTGATGCATGCCAACTCTTGGCCTCCGAGCGCTTATTTCCCAGGCAGCGCTTATTTACGATAAGTCAATGAGCCCTAACCGGCCAGCCAGCAGTGCACACCTACAATCATACAACACCTTCACACCTGTATACGCCGTGTAATTCCCCGCATACTGATCGGATAAGCTCGCTGTCGCGGGACGCCAATCATGCCATTTGGTTGCCCTTATCGAAGCAAGCATGCCGGACAATGTACCGAGAGGAGAGTATGAAGCTATATAGCATGGTCGACACCAGGGTTGAGGTCGGCACCTTTCAGCATCAAAGAGACAAGACGCTCCCATCATCGCTACAGCTCACCCAAATTCGACATGATGACACAAGACATCAAGAGAGATCCAAGCTTCGATGATACACAAAAGCAACATGATGTACACGAACTGGGAGAGATCGCCTTCACCGGCCAGGTTTTGACCGCCGAAGAAGACCGCCGCATATTGAGAAAGCTCGACATGAAGTAAGACACATCGAATTCTCCTCGTTTTTCACAGAACGCTGATTGCCGTCTAGTCTTTTACCTCTCATGGCCCTGAGTTACTTGTTCCAATTCCTGGACAAAAGCGCCCTCGGGTTCACATCTATCATGTCGTTGCGATCGGATCTCTCCTTATCTGGATCGCAGTACTCTTGGGCCAGCGGTATTTACTACTTTGGGTACTTGGGAGCTTCGTATCCGGTGGCTTGGCTCCTTGTCAGACTTCCAGTAGGGAAGACAATCGCTTGCTCTGTGTATGCTCTCCCTGATAAACGCTTGATCCTTGTTGGGAAAGCCACTAATTGTTCCAAGACTCATCTGGGGCGCGATCTTGATGTTGACCGCTACCTGCTCCAATGCCCAGGGACTCTTGGCCATCAGGTTCTTCCTCGGTGCCACCGAAGCTGCCATAGGCCCAGGGCTGACCGTCATCGTGGCCATGTGGTATAAACGCTCGGAGCAACCATTGCGCCACGGAGCTTGGTTCATGGGCAATGTCGTTGCCGGTATCGTAGGAGGCATTCTGGCCTATGCCGTAGGCCATGTGCAGAGCATTGCACCCTGGAAGGTAGACCCACCAGTATCCCTTTGAGGCTTTCGTCATGCTGACTGATCTGGTCAGGCTGTCTTCTTGGTGTTCGGCGCCCTGACCGTCGCCTGGTCTGCATTCATCTACATCTTCCTGCCGGACACACCTACGAATGCGAGGTTCCTCAGCAAGGTCGATCGTGCCAAAGCGGTCGACCGTGTCCGGGAGAACATGACGGGCATCCGGAGCGATACTTGGAAGTGGAGCCAGTCTCTCGAGGCTCTGACTGACGTCAAGATATGGCTGCTAGTACTCATTCAACTGTCCCAACAAGTCGCAAACGGTGGTGTACACGGGGTAAGTGGACTGGTCCTCTTTCGCCATTTATGCCAAACACTGACAGCTTTCCAGTTTGGATCCATCGTCATCAAAGGCTTCGGCTTCACCACTCTCAACACTCTGCTGGTCCAGATGATCGGTGTCGCCTATCAGGCAGTGTTTGTCATCGTCGGCACAGTGGGCAGCACTTATTTCCGCAACGCGCGCACTTGCTTCATGGCCTTCAACCTAGCCGTCGCGCTGACCGGCGCAATAATGATACGCGAGATCAGCGCCGCCAACATCTGGGCTCGCTTCGCCGGCTATTGGTACGACTTCCACAAAGGCAGTACCGAAAATTTAAACAGGAACTGTTGTTGACCACATTTCGCAGCCTCTGTCTTGCATATTCCGCCAACTTCCCCCTGGTTCTGAGCATGTCTAGTAGCAACATCGGCGGCTTTACAAAGAAAAACACCGCGAATGCCATGGTGAGTATTGGTGAAATTGCCTATCATGATTTGTCTCATCGCTGACAACACAAATCAACCAAGATCTTTATCGCCTATTGCACCGGCAACATCATCGGCCCGCAGCTTTTCTTCGAAGACGAGGCGCCGAGCTACCCGTCGGGCTTCCTCTCCATGATCATCTGTTTCGGACTGGCTTTCGTTCTGTGCATCATCCTTCGTGTCTTTTTGATCTGGGAGAACAGATCGCGAGATCGCAAGACGGGCCCTGTTGTTGCGCACGAAGAGGTCGGGGAGTTGAATTTGGCGGATGTCACCGATAAAGAGATGGCGAGCTTTAGATACGTGTATTAAGAGATATCATGCGACTTTGGGTGAGCGGGTAAAATACATAATTCCAGCTCTTCGAAGAATTCATGAGCGTCTCACTCACTCACTCACATCGACCAATGCCGGCATCACTACCACCACCACTCCGTCCGTGCATACTGTGACTGTCGGCTTAGCGCCTGACTTGAAGTTTCTGCACGATACAATGATTCTTGCTTGGCCAATATGGTCTTGTTGCCTTCTTCATGGGCAAATCATCATTCGAAATACCCCCGTTCTGAACGGTCAACGTAACATACAAAGCAGGCGGGAACCGCCCCCCCAACACCAACAACGCAAATCAACACATGGCCGTCATACAAAGCTTCTCCATCAGCCGCTCCAACTCCGGACCCATTCCCCCTTCCACCACGCCCCCTCCTGGCCTCCTCCGCCTCCGTTTGTCATTTTCGCGAGGCTCTGGATGGGTTTGGCGGCGACGGAGATGGCGGTTGGAGCTATGAGGTAAGGCGTGTAGGAGGACTCGTCGATGTTGGGCATGTTTTGCCGTTGATCGGCGTGTAATTAGTTGGAATGAATTTTTCGTGCCGTATGAGGTTGCTTCGTGTGTCTGCATTGGCTGTTCTGTCTACCTGCGCGAATGGTCCGTTCTTTCAACTGATCAGTCACTGACAAAGTGAAGTGTGGGAGCGTCTCACCACGTCTCCTTTCTTGATCATAGCCATCGGAACCAAAACACCATATCTTACAGAGGAAGCGAGGTTTTACGGCTACTTGGTGGCGTCCCGCTCGCTGTAATTCGTGTCTGGGGGACGATGTCAACGAGAGGAATGGATCGAATTTCAAAAGTGTGTGCTGCAATTTGAACAAGCGTCAACCACCTGTCTGACTACTGCGTCTTCCTCGACTAGCCGCGGTACCAACACTGCCGTTATTACCACCTCCACTGCCTGTTCCCCGCCGTCTGGAAGTAGCAGCGTTGGAAAGTCTCATACTGCCTCCTGATAATTCAGGCCCTCCATGCCCATTTCCCTGCCCTTGCTGGCCAGCAAGGTTCTTAGGCGCGGCGATTCGAAGCACTCTGACATTGTTGCCGAATGCCACAGCGACGGATAGCGAGTCCAGGAGAGCCGTTGGTCCAGGTCTGGTAATATAGAGTTTGGTCTGCTGGTTCTGGTTGGATTCTCCCGAGGTAGTAGATGCTGCCTCGCCGGGACAGAGGTCCAGAGTTTTGAGATCTCCTCCGGCGGTTAGAGACAGGCTGTATGCTTCCCATTGGTCTTCTTCTTCGGGCGTTGTTGTAGGCGTGGCTTTCATCGACGGAAGGACGTGTTGCGAGCGGGCGCTGCGGCGGTGTCGGAGATGTTGATGCTGCGAGGGTGTGGAGGAGGGAGAGGGGAGAGGGCTGAGTGGACGTTTACGGATCCCGAGCAGGGCGTGAGACGGGAGAGCGTGCCATGTTCCTGGATCTGAAAGGGTGTGTGTAGCGGTGAGCGGAGCGTCGTTGATGGAGTTGCAGGTTGCGTTCTGGTTTCCGACGCAGAAAGCGTAGATGTTGTTGCTTGCTTCGGTGTTGCTGCTCTTCTCGCTGCTCCGCAGGTGGAGAGTGACGTCTTGACTTCTGGGCGTGCTTGAAGCTACTGCGAATCCTTGTAGCGCCATGCCACCACATGCATCGCATGTCGTGCGCTGTCCAGACAGGAAGCTTACGTTTTGCGTTCCGTTGGTAATGGAGGTGGCGATGCTCGTTGTGGTGAGCAGGGTAAAGACATCGACAAGGTAGACGTGTGATGCTGAAGTGATGACGAGGAACTCATGCCCGCTTTCTGGTAGTGATTCAATTGACACAGCACCAGAGACGGACGGGAGATGGGTCATGTTCGCTGCGTCTGGGGAGGCGGACTGCGTCCATCTGTTTTCGCCGAAAGTGAAACAAGACAGAAGACCATCTTCTGATACTGTATATAATCGCTTTCCGCGAATGTTCGAGTTGATAATAGACGCTCCGAGGAGTGGTAGGTCAGATAATGGCAAAGTCATCGGAGTTGTAGTGTCGCTGAGGCACATGGTCACGCTGCGTCCGCCAGAGGTCAGCAGCATAAAATGTTGCTGCATACCATGGACCGTCTGCAAGCTCTCGAAAGTGAAAATAATTGCCGGGTGGTCGTCTGGGTATTGCATCGAGCTCCCAATAAACGTACGCGACACACGAGAAAATATGACAACATCGTCATTGGCGCAATGGAAAGCCAGATGTTCGCCAGCCTCGTCAATTGCAATCTTGCGCAAAGGCCAGGTGAGCGCCCCGTCGAGCTCCATAGTCAGATTATCGACCAGATACACCACCTGTGTTCGGTCATAGACCGACACAGCGATCGACCGATCCAATCCGATAGTCGCAAAGTGCCCCTTGGGTGAACTGGTAATCCTTACGATATCCAGTCTGTGAGGGAGTTCGATGTGCAGTGCACTCAAGCCGTCTTCTGCTCGCTCTGCCGCTTCCGCTGAAGCGTCTGGTGTCTCGTTCCATAGCAAGAAGTTCATCAGCACAGCGACGAAAGCCACAACGAAAACGACCACAACTGCAAAGGGGTAGAAGTGATGCAGCGCAAATCCACGCAGGGCGCTTGCTACAGCATCCATACCCTGGGGTACGCCTGTGCGATCGGCTCCAGAGAGGACGACGATGAGAGGCGAGAATATCCGAATCACTAGGTTGTGAGCTCCGGGCTTGACCAGACGCATGACCTCTCGCGCAGTATCAAAGTCTTGCATGCGGATCCACTCGCCGGGTGTCAGGGTTGCATTCATGGGCGGCGCTGCAAAAGACTCATACTCGGTCAAGTCGTCGTCGCCACGCCCAACAACGAAGCCGAGCAGATGGCGCAGCTTCATTACAGTTTCTTTCCGCTCGAAGAAGTGATAGTTGAGAGACAGAATGAATGTCGTGGTGACCGCTGAGCCAGCCATGCGAGTGCTGAAGGGTACACGTCCGTGCATGAGGGCGTCAAACCAAGTGCGCTGCGTAGAGGCTGTCCGCTTGTTATGAGTGGCTTGATTGGAGCGAGCGATGGAGTCTTGCAGCTCCAAGCGGCGAATGTCGACGTTGAGGACGGCGACGAAGAAGGTGAGAAGGAAGAAAGAGTCGAAGAGGGTTGCGATGATAGCGTAGGCACAGAAAGCTTTGACACCAGGCGATACGATCGTGGATAGTAACCACAAGATGATAAGGTTCTGTGCGGCAGTGGCGATTGATAGAGGACCGACGTCTCCCAATGCATTGGCAATCCGCAGATCCGTCGCCATAGTGGGAGGGTAGGCAAGGATTGCGTTGATCAGCCGAAACATGTTCTCAATGCCAATGATTAGCACGATGAACGGATAAGCGTTCTGCGGGATCGTCGCTAAATTGATCTTCAGCATACCGCAGATCGTGAAGCTGGCCACGATGGAGGTGGTGATCTGGGTGATTGCAGTAACAACGAGGCCAAAGCGACTGTGAAAGGCTTTTAGTCTGCGCAGGCTCAAAAGAACGTATATTGCCATGCATCCATACGCAAAGGCGAGTGCGGTGTTCTCTTTGAAGCTCAGAGGCGTGAAGCTGAATTCGTAGACCCGACTTCGACTGATTTCACCGTGAGGAGGGTATAGAGTACAATTCGGGCAGGCGCTGCCTTCCAGCGAGTGCATCTTGTCTTGCCACTTGCCACCGACGCCGTCTTCCACTTTATTCAGCAAGGTAAGAACGAGAGCATCAGCAGCTATCAGCTTTCGATGGTGGAATGTCTTGCCGGCGAAGACTGACGCAGGACGCAGAGCAACATTCAGGGAGGACGAGCTACGAGATTGATCGTTTATCGTTTGTACGATATCTGGGTCGCCGTCAATTGCTGCCGCTGAGTTGTTCCCTGTGCTTGTTAGAGATCAGACAAGTGTTTCCTACAGGAGGGTCTCTCACAATACATCAGCGGGGAATGATAACCCCATGACAGTTCACTCGAGCTTAGGTGATCTCCAAGCTCAGGGAAAGTAGGAGCCGGCTTTTCACTTCCAACGAGACTCTGTTGGATCGTAAGAGCACTCTTCAGTACGTCCTTCTCCAGTGCTCGCATGTACGAGCCATGAACCCAGATCTGTCGCATCTCAACGTCGGCATGATTACTCTCGGCGGCATCGACCGGCTTAGCAGTGGTCCAGACGTGATGGGGAACGCTGGTGAATCCAGCAGTAGGGTTCTCGTGTAGAAAGACGGTCGGATATGAGAGAGCAACACCGACAGCAACAGAGACCAGCATTGCCAGCAACCAATGCTGTGCCACTATCATGCCATGACGGTAGAAAGCTCGGCGAACAAAGTGGTCTTTGGAGAGGCGTGGAGGAGCAGTCGTGCCACGGAGAGGATAGAGAAGGTACCAGATCATGTTGAATCCGTTGAAGATTACCTAGCCAGACTTCATCGGTGTGTCCCCGCCAGTTTTTGTGTCGTGAAGGTGTCAAGGTCGACTCTCAATTTTCGGCGCCATATGATTTACACGGAAGTGGAAGGATAATCAAGTCGGTAGGTCTTATCTGCATGTACTTTGCGAAAAGGCACTTTGCCTAAGAATTTTGCCAAATCACCTCAATCGTGGTCGTGCACAAATCAGACCATCTTCATCCTCCTCTTCACGCACCAAGGTCAATGCCTTGTTAGCCTCCGCGGTGCCGAAAGTGCCGAAACCTTAGTTTCCCGCTTCCCCGCTGGACCCTGCATCATCCGGTGGCGAAAGCATGCCGTCACATGATCAGCCTGGACCATTACAGTACCTCAGTAGTCCTCTTCCCTTCGCTTGCCTCCCTCTCCACCTACAACAACACTGTTCATCCACTCTCAACTCCAGTGCTGAGCACGAACACGATCAGTCATGCCGCCCATACCCGGCATGGTGCATTGGCATAGCCTCCTCACGAGGCATGTCAAGAGCCTCAAGACTGCCGTCCAACGGGCCACCAAGGCCCTGGATGCGCAGCTTGTTGGCCGCTCCCAAGCCCAACTCGAGCCCATACTCGTACGAAACACTACCAAGCATCCTCTCCACAAGTTCGCACGTATCCGCCAGAGTCAGTCCCGCTGGTACAGCACTGCCCGCGGTTCTCTCGAGGCCACCGTCCGACACTTCTCCACTGGTGCTCGTTCTGGATCCAAGTTCGACCGCGCCTCCCTACCAAAATCGAGAGTCAGCGCCCAGATTGCCCAGTCCTCTGGACGCGCTCCCTTCGCATCGACCCTCCGACCGAGCTTGACTGGCGGCACCCTTGGCAGAACAGCAGGAGGATACACTCTCGGATCAGGCCGCATCGGTGGCGCCAGGCACTTCTCACACGGCCCGGCTGCCCAAGCACAGGTCGTGCAGAATGTCTCGCAAGCCGTGCGTGCCTTCTTCATCTCCGGACAGAAGGCACAGTTCGATGGCGTGTCTCCGACCACTGGCGAGAAACGATACAAGGCTGTGTCATCCCTTCAAGAGGAGACCGGCCGTAAGATCCGCTCGATCCCCCAGATCACACCTGGCTCGTGGATCAACTTCGCTGTCAACCCGACCATCACCGCCCTCACTCCTCTTGCCGGCCTTTCCGGCTTCTCCTCCGGCTCCACCGAGTCCGTCGACCACCTCAACACCGACGGTCTCATCAACGTCCTCTCCGTAGACTTCTCGCGTGCTCTCAAGGACCTCGCTGCTGTACTGAATGATCTCAAACGATTGTCCGCACTCGGTGACCTACCCATCACATACCAGGATGGAAACCTGCGTGTGCACTTCCCAGGCTGCGACTCCGACACCGTAGAGAGGATGTGCGCCGAGCTGAACATCACCCGGGGAACAGTCACCCAAGACGAAGCTTTCGACGCCTTCGCCGGGACTGAAATCGCTCTTCTATTCCCCTTCGCACCCAGCGAAAACGCATCCGAATGCGAAAGCCTCTTCGAATACGAGCCAGCGCCCCACAAGCATAGTCCCTTCATCCACCTTGAAGACATGCTCACCCCGTCCGAGAGCGCTGAAGCATATTCGGTACACTCCGACTCAGGTCTCGAAGACGTCCTCGCAGAAGACCCCTGGCTCTCAGACCCTTCAGGTTTCGAATCGATCCGCTCAGGCAGCGATTCCCAATCCGACTCGGGGAAGGGTAACAACCCACTCGAGTACCAAGGTCTCGAAGGGATCTACCGCTTCCTCGAGCAATGCGATGCCGTGCGTCGCTAGGCTGAGCTCGCTCATCGAAGAGGAGCGAACTTCACGATTGATACGAAAGTTACTGCCATCGGCAAAGAATGTATACCCCCCAACTCTCATCTGATATCAGGCGTTATGAGGTTTTCCTTTTGTAAATAGGGACTTGCAGTTCGAATACGAATACCACAGATTCAAACCAAATCGTAAACTTCCACCTTTCGTTTTGCGCATGCTGTTCAAAAGCTTGCGTAATATCGCTTTACATTTATGAACTAGTCGTAATCTATCAAGCGGTCATCGAAGAGACCTGATAAACAAAAAAAAACAAGCACCCTGCGCGCTGTGCATGCATACGCTCTTCAGTGGAGACTGTTACTCCAACCATAGCGCCAGCAAAAACATCCAAGAAAAAGCGAGAAAAAAAAAAAAAGAAAGAGTTCCCCGTACCGTCCAATCCATCCTATCGTGTGCAACCCTCACCCAGCCCTCCCAACCCTCCACAACCCCCTCCCCTCGCCCCCCTCAATCTTCCCAACCACCAACTCCAACCCCCCCTCGGGCACCATCTCATGCCTCAACTCCCACCCGGCCCTCCGAGCCAGCTCCCAAACCACCGCATCGCAGTCCCCAATCAACTGCACGTCAAACTCGATGTGCGCGCACGGCTCGCGCCCGATGTACACGCAGGGGACATCCCCGCGGCCCGCCTGCGCGATTTTATCTGGGATTTTCGCCACGGGCGCGACTTGCATCGAGGTGCCGATGACGAGGATGAGGTCTGCGGTGGCGGAGTCGAGGTCGTTGAAGCGCGTAAAGAAGTCGTTGGGGAGGTCTTCGCCGAAGAAGGTTATGTCGGGTTTCATGGTGCCCGGGGTGGGGATGTTGTCGTCTTCGTCGGAGGAGGGGTTGGAGTCTGAGGAGTAGGAGAAGGAGTGGGTTTTGTGGTGCTTCTTCTTCTTGTTCTGTTTCGTTGTCGTTTTCAGCGCGGGAGGTGCTGCTGCTGCTGCCGCCGCTTCCGAGGCGATTCGCTTCTCGCATTCGGCGCAGGTTGCGACTTTTTTCGCGCGGATGTCGGCGAAGATGGCTTCGCCGGGGATTTGGTGCGCGCACTTGCGGCAGCTGGCGGTGGCGAAACTGCCGTGGCATTGGATCAGGCGGTCGGGCGTGATGCCTGCGAAGCCCTCGAGGTTGTCGATGTTTTGGGTGTAGTTTGTCTGCAAGCGGTTTTGGTCTTGCAGGGCGCGGATGAAGGCGTGCGTCGGGGTGTAAGCCTTGCTGTCCTTGGGGAGGATTTCACCTGCGAGCGAGTAGAAGGTCTGTGGGTTCTCGTCGAAGTTGTAGATGTCGAAGACTTCTTCTGGCTCGCTCATGCCCATCGCCCGCAGGCTGGAGTAGAAGCCCGTGTCTTTGGATCGGAAGTCTGGGATGCCAAGCGAGGTGGAAATCCCGGCGCCGGTGATGACGAGGATTTTGTTGCGGGTTTGCAGGAGCTTGGCGGCGTCGTCGATGGTGTTGATGTGCTGGAGTTTCTGTCGCTTGTTGGTGATGTACAGCATTATGCCGCGGAAGAAGCCCAGGTATTGGTCGTCGGGGATGTCGACGAATTCAGAGGGCACACCGAGGGCGGTGCCGAGGTCTCGCAGGTCCATCTTCTTCGTCTCGAGACATTCCTTCTCAAAGGCAGGAGGCCCGATCTTGCGAAGGCGCGCACGTAGGTCAAGCGCTTCTTGGTCGCTGGGGAGGATCAAGGAGGCTGTCGTTGCGTTAGTGGGTTGCGGTTGACTTTGCGCAATAACGATCATACCAGAACTGTCACTGCCGGCATCGCTAGAATCGTATTCTTCAAGCTCATCAAGGTCTTCCAAAGCTGCATCGACGGCCTCTTCTTTATTTTGCTTCAACGCAGGCTTGCCACCTGCTGGCAAGTCTCCTGAGATACTTGGGCCACGTTTCCTCTTGAGAGTCGTGGAGATCGGGGAGACTGTCGGGATCTTGGGGTTCATGTGATTGGAATCCATCATGGCGATGTTTCAGTTGTTTCGTTTTGTGTATGTTTCGTTGTTGTGTGAGGTTGGAAATGTTTTGGTAGTAAGAAAGCTATATGTATATCTAGAGCAAGCCGTTAAGCTTGCCGAAAGTTCACTTGGCGATCCGAGCTCAGCATATAGCAATTAAGTTCAGTGAACACTATACTGAGGACAGGCAGGCCCAACAGATGGAACAGCAGAAGCGAGTAATTGCTATGAGATTTGTAGCTGTGTCATTGAAAACGTTGGGATGAGACCTGTGTTCCTGTGCAGCGACTATCTGGGGTTTATTGGTGACGTCCGTTGCATTACATCTATTCATTTAGAAACTAATAGAGCCTGGCGTGCACCACTCGTGCCAGTGGTTTCGCATTGCGGTGTCCGTATAATTGCCACCATAGCATGACTGTCTGCTATGATAGCGTATGAGTCTGTGCTAGTCTTCCGAGAGTGGTCCCTGTCGGACCCCCTTCTTCCCAGTCGCCCTCGGCGCAATTGGCACAGCAGGTCTACTACATCGCAGACACTTAGCCACCTTCATAAGCAGCTTCACCATCTTGTCAACAGCTCATATCGCAACTGTTTGAGAATCTGGCACTCGTGAAACACCTGCCGTTCTCTGGGTGCGCTCCCAAGCCCTGACATCTTCTGAGCACGTTCAAGACGGCATTGCCATAGTCACGCTTCTTCGAGCGTGAGGGCTGCATTTCCATCACCTCCCCTTGCTAGGTGCCAGACCCGGCACGCCACTGTACCGCTCCTCTCTCTCCGTCTTGAAAGTGACCTGGGCATAGAAGTCCTTGCTGTCCGGGTCAAAGTACTCCCAATACTTGCCATCCCGCCTGTCCACCTCCCTAGCTTGCAGCTTGAAAGCACAAGTCTCATACGGCTCGGCCGCGATGAGCATGTACTGGAAGTTCTTGTCTGGCGGGTCCTCGATCTTCTGCTCGTAAGCGCTCATGAAGCGCACCTTTGGTACCACCCCAGGCGCAAGCTCAGGGTACTGCAGCTGGAACGTCAAGCCCTGCTGTCTGGTGACGGGGTCCTTGGTTTTTGTGATTTTGTATCCCGGCCGTCCGATCTTGACCAGGTTCTTCTTGATGGCGATGGCGTTCGCGCCTGTGTACCCACCTTCCTCAGTCTTCTTGCCCAATTGCGCATCTTTCGCTGCGCGACGGGCGAGGTTTGTCTGATGCTTGCGGCCTTGGGTATGGGCGAGGTAGGAACCGTCATTTTGGTGGACTGTCAGACAGAGACGACATTCGAAGGAGCCGACGTGGTTCTTGAAAAAGTAAGGGTCTTTGTCGAGATCGATGGTTTC
>Ga0265798_10003124_pt1 | contig 23843 bp, 18 predicted proteins | sample P3T30metagenome_FD_192430 | JGI IMG/M metagenome (GOLD analysis project Ga0265798, IMG submission 192430) | Plant litter microbial communities from East Loma Ridge, Irvine, California - P3 T30 | ecosystem: Environmental > Terrestrial > Plant litter > Unclassified | place: USA: California... | reverse complement strand
GAGCGTTCCGATGTCGTCGCGCCCGAGCAGATCCGCCGCGCTCACCGTCGCGGCGACGATCGCCTGCGTCGGGGTGAGGCCGTTGCGCACCAGAAGTGCGAACTCGGTCGCGTTGTCGCCGTGCTTCGAGACGCCGGTGTCGGTTCCGAACGCGACCTTCACCCCGGCGGCATAAGCGCGACGGTGACTGGCCGCCATCGCCGCCGCCGCGGCCTCGGCCTTGACGATCGTCGCCGGGGGCAGGGCGCCACCGCGCGCCTGCGCGAGTGCGGCAACCGGTGCGATCTCGGTCGGAACGAGATAGGCGCCCTTGGTCTTGAACAGCCGGATCGTCTCGTCGTCGAGGAACGTGCCGTGCTCGATCGAGTCGACCCCGGCCTCCAGCGCCGCCTTAGTCCCTTCCGCCGCGTGACTATGCGCCGCGACCTTGCGGCCGAGACCATGCGCGGTCTCGATGATCGCGCGCATCTCGTCGGGGGTCATCGCCCGGCCAAGCCCGCCGCTCACGTTCGACAGCACGCCGCCGGTCGCGGCGAACTTGATGACGCGTGCCCCGAGCGCAACCTGCGCGCGGACCGCGCGTCGGCATCCGTCGGGACCGTCGCAGAGGTTGATTTCCTTGGCGTGCACCGCTTCGGCAAAGTCTTCGGCCAGCCCGTTGCTGCCGTCGCCGTGCCCGCCGGTCACCGAGATCATCTCGCCGGCGTTGGTGATCGTCGGCCCGTCGACGGTACCGGCGTCGATCGCATCGCGCAGCGCGCGGATGCCGCGGGGATCGCCGCCAAGATCGCGCACCGACGTGAACCCGGCGTTCAACGTGGTCCGCGAGTTCGCGACCGCGGTCATCTCGTCGTCGAACCGGTCGCGCGTCATCGCCTCGAGCCGCGCGCGCATCGGGTCGCCGCCGATCCCCCAGAGATGGACGTGCATGTCGACCAGACCCGGCAGCACGAACGCATTGCGCAGGTCGATCAGCGTCGCACCCTGCTCCGGCGCCACGAACCCGTCACGCAGCTCGGCGATCTTGCCGTCACGGACGATGACGGTGGTGTTGCCGCGCGGCGGCTGGCCGGGTCGATCGAGCAGCGCGCCTGCCTGGATATACGTTGCCTTCGACGGTGAAGCCTGGGTCCCGGACAGTGAATTTTGGGCCAGCGCCGGCGCGGATACGGTGGCTGCGAGCGCGATCACACATGCTTTGAACATCGAATTCCCCCTGAGCGGGGCATGCTCGTTCAAGTGCTCGGCGTCGGCAAGTCCTTGCAGCGGGTATTTTACCAAGCGCCGAATACGCGCTGATCTTGATCAAATCGCGTTGGCGGCAGGATTGCCAACCGATCGGGGGCGGCTATGGTTCGTCAACCCTAACGCGCTAGCATCGTTGGGAGATACTCGATTTAGGATGCCATATTGCCAACCGATCCGCAGACCACCGCGATCGTATCGACCGGTATAGCCGGGCTCGACGACATTCTGGGCGGTGGCCTGACCCCCCAGCGCATGTATCTGGTCCAGGGTACGCCGGGAACCGGCAAGACGACCTTGGGGCTCGACTTCCTGCTGACCGGGGCCAAGGTCGGCGAGACCGGGCTCTACATCACGCTGGCCGAAACCGAGGTCGAACTGCGCGCCGTCGCGGCGACGCATGGCTGGTCGCTGGATCAGCTCGAGCTGTTCGAGATGGTGCCCGCCGATGGCCTGGGCGAGGATCAGGAGCAGACCTTGCTCCACCCGAGCGAGGTCGAACTCGGCGAGACGATCCGCGACATCATGACCAAGGTCGATGCGTTCAAGCCTGCCCGCGTCGTGATCGACAGCCTGTCCGAACTGCGGTTGCTCGCGCAGAGCCCGGTCCGGTATCGGCGGCAGATCCTGGCGTTGAAGCATCTGTTCTCGACGCGGCAGGTCACCGTCCTGATCCTCGACGACAAGGGTGCATCGGGCAGCGATCTCCAGCTCCATAGCATCGCGCACGGCGTCATCTCGCTCGAACAGACGCTGTCCGGGTTCGGATCGCAACGTCGTCGCCTTCACATCGTGAAGATGCGCGGCGTCCGCTATCGTGGCGGCTATCATGATTTCGAGATCGAACGCGGCGGCCTCCGCGTCTACCCGCGGCTGATCGCGGCCGAACATGGCCGAACCTACAACGATGCGTCGGTGTCGACCGGATCGGAAGCGCTGGACACGCTGCTCGGCGGCGGCCTCGTTCCCGGCACGGCGACGTTGCTCACCGGGCCCGCGGGCGTCGGCAAGACGACGACGTCGGTCCAGTGCATGGTCGCGGCACTCCAGCGCGGCGACCATGCGGCATACTTCCTTTTCGACGAGCGCCTGCCGACGCTGATGAAGCGCAGCGCCGCGCTCAACCTCGATATCCAGCCGTTCATCGACTCCGGCCAGCTGAAAATCCGCGCGATCGACCCGGCCGAAATGTCGCCGGGCGAGTTCGCGGATTCGGTCCGCGCCGCGGTCGAGGAGGATGGCGCGCGCGTGGTCGTGATCGACAGCCTGAACGCGTATCTGCAATCGATGCCCAACGAACAGTTCCTGACGCTGCAGATGCACGAGATGCTGACGTATCTGGGGCAGGAGGGGGTCGTCAGCCTGCTGATCCTCGGCCTGCACGGCATGATGGGCGACGTCCGGCAGGACGTGGACTTGAGCTATCTGTCCGATTCCGTCGTCCAGCTCCGCTATTTCGAGGCACAGGGCGAGGTCCGCCAAGCCATATCGGTCATCAAAACGCGCACGGCACGGCACGAACGGACGATCCGGGAGTTTCAGATAGGGAGCAACGGTTTGCAGGTCGGCGAGCCATTGCGCGAGTTCCAGGGCGTCCTGACCGGCGTTCCGACCTTTTCGGGCGAAGGCAAGACGTTGATGGCCAGCAAGATGGGTTCTTTGGAAGAGCATGGCTGACGTGGAAGACCGTGTTCTGATTCTGGCGCCGCGCGGTCGAGATGCCACGATTGCCGCGGACCTGCTCGGCCGCAACACGATCCAATCCTATGTCTGCGCGGACCGGGCGGAGTTGCTGGCGGAAATTCGACGGGGCGCGGGTGCGGTCATGCTGACGGAAGAGGCGCTGGCGGGGCATGACTCGTCGGGTCTGTCGGAATGGGTCGCGACGCAGCCGACCTGGTCGGACATCCCGTTCGTGGTGCTGGCCAACGGCGCGCCCGCGCCGCGAACTACCGCCGCGAGCGATCGCCTGGCGAACCTCGGCAATGTCGTTCTGCTGCAACGGCCTTTGCATGCCGAGGCTATGCTGGGCGCGATCCGGTCGTCGCTCAAGGCGCGGCGACGCCAATATGAGGTGCGCGATGCCGCGATGACGCTGGAGCGCGCGGTCGTCGATCGCACCGCGGAGCTGGAAGCGGCACGGGAAAGTCTCACGATCGCGCTCGACGCCGCCGGCATGGGCAGTTGGGATATCGACTTCACCACCGGCACCGCGCGGCGGACGGCGCGGCACGACGAGATATTCGGCTATCCGACGCGGCGTCCGACGTGGAACATCGATGACTTTCTCGGCTTTGTCGACGTTTCCCAGCGAGCGCGTATCCGGGCGGACTTCGACGCTGCGCTGGACACCGGCATGCTGGATATCGAGTGCTCGATCACCGCGGCGGACGGATCGCAGAAGTGGATCGCTGCCAAGGGGCGCGTCACCTACGGTCCCGACGACAAGCCGTTGCGGATGACGGGCGTCGTCTCGGACGTGACCGACAAGAAGGAAGCCGACGCGCAACTCGCGCAGGCGCACAAGATGGACGCGATCGGCCAGCTGACAGGCGGCGTCGCGCATGACTTCAACAATCTGCTGACCCCGATCGTCGGCAGTCTCGATCTCGTCCGCCGTCGGCACAAGGATGACGAGAAGACACAGCGCATGGTCGCCGGCGCGCTGCAGGCTGCCGAACGCGCGGCAACGCTGACCCAGCGATTGCTGGCGTTCGCGCGAAAGCAGGCGTTGCAGCCCAAGGCGGTCGATATCGGTGCGCTGATCGATGGCATCGTCGATCTCGTCCGGCGTTCGCTGGGGCCGACGATCACCGTGGTCCTCGAAGTGCCGCGCCATCTGTCGTCGGCGCGGGTCGATCCGAACCAGCTCGAACTCGCGCTGCTCAACCTCGCGATCAACGCGCGCGATGCGATGCCGGGCGGTGGTCGGTTGATCCTGACCGTCGCGGAGATCGTGGTCGACGACCGGAACGCCGTCGGTCTCGACGCCGGCCGTTATATCCGGCTCACCGCGCAGGATACCGGCACCGGCATGGACCGCGCGACGCTCGCGCGTGCGACCGAACCCTTCTTCTCGACGAAGGGCGTCGGCAAGGGAACGGGCTTGGGCCTGTCGATGGTGCACGGTCTGGCCGCGCAGTCGGGCGGCATCCTGCACCTCAGGAGCGAGCCCGGCGTCGGCACCGCCGTCGAGCTATGGCTGCCGGCGACCGACGAAGTGGCGAGCGATGCGGCCGATAGTCAGGGCGAGCCGGCACCGGCGCGGCATGCCGCCAAGATCGTGCTGGTCGACGACGAGGAACTGGTGCGGTCCGCGACTGCGGAGATGCTGCGCGATCTGGGCTATGTCGTGACCGAGTTCGGGTCGGCGAGCCAAGCGCTGTCGGCGATCCGGTCGGGGATCGATGTCGACATGCTCGTCAGCGATTATCTGATGCCCGGCATGACCGGCGGTCAGCTGATCACCGAAATGCGTGCCAACGGCATCCGGCTGCCGACGCTGCTGGTTACCGGGTATGCGGCGGCCGGCGACGATGTTCCGACCGATGTCATGCGCTTGGGGAAGCCCTTCCGCCAGGTCGATCTGGCCGACCGCGTCAACCAGTTGCTACGCGTCCCACCAGCCAAGGGACGCCGGCTGCGCGTCGTCGAATAGTCGGTCCTAGTCGAGGTTGGACGGCCGCGAGGCAAGGTCAGACGGCTAGGCCATTCGTCGTAACGTGATCGGCGATCGCTCCCGCCGCCTCCCGTAGTCGGGTCAGGACGCGATCGAGATCGCCAGCCGGCGACCTTCGGGCCACGAATAGTCGGGTCGTCCGACGATCGGGCGGTACGCGTATCGCCCGTGATGCGGCAAGTCTTTCATCGGTTCGGACATGCGTACGCCTTCGTATGAGCGATCGAATTGCTTTGGCGTTATTCCAGTGGAGCCGGCTTCAGCTAACCGGAATCGAGATGCCACCGCAACTGGTCGGCCGCCGCGCCGTCGACGTCGTTGACGCGTCGAACGACGTACGTGCCGCGAAAGCGCTGGCGTGAGCCGTCGTCCAGCGTGGACTCGACCGTGACGGGGACCGGCTGATAGATCGATCCCGCCCCGGCATCGCCAGGTTGGAGCGCGCCGATGACGACCTTGGTCGTGCGCGTATGCGCGAAACCCGCCGCGAACGCTGCGAAAGTCTGTCCCGGACGGCCGTCGCTACCCCATTGCCGCCAAGCGGTATCGAAATCCCGCGCGTTGACAGCGGCATAGTAACGCCGAACCACCGCTGCCGCTGCCTCCGCGCTCTTGGGCGCAGGCCCGCATCCCGGCATCGGCGCGCCTTTGCCGTCGAACAGCGCACAACTGCGCGCGATCTCGTCGTCGATCATCGCGCAGCTGTTGGCGGCATTGCAGGGCGGGTGCGTCGCCGGCGAGACGTCGCGACAGATCGCTACGCGCCGCGCCGCGGCGGCGGCACCGATATCCGCGAGACACGATGTCTTCGTCGGGGCCTTTGGCGAAAACGTCGCGGGCAAGATCGAATTGCCGATCGCTGCGGAGGAGGGCGTTGACTGCCGCACTGCGACAGTATCGCCACCCGACTGATTCCGCGCGACGTCAGGCGTGTTTTGCGACCGATCGTCGGATCGATCGGAGGATGCCCCGCACGCCGCCAGCGCGAACAGCGGAAGAGATATCCACGGCGTCAAACTTGGCATGGTCGGATTTGTCCTCTCCTTCGCGGCGGCTTTTGCTGCGCGCGCAACACCCTTAGCCGACCGGACGCCACGCGCTCAATCGTCGGGGAGACGTTTAAGGTCAGCCGTCGACGCCGCGATGCTAGGCCTAGGCGCTTCGAACGTCGCCCAGTCGCCGTCGTCCGGGTTTGGCGGCTCACCAGCGATCCCGGCCGGCTCGATGATATCCGTCATGCGCTGACGGTGGAGGTGAACCTTGGCGATCATGTTGGCGGAGACCGGTGCGGTGATGAACAGGAACAGCACGATCAGCAGTTCGTGCGTGCTCCACGTCCCGGTTTGCAGCCGGGCCCGCAGCATAGAGGCAAGCACCAGCGATCCGACCCCGAGCGTGGCCGCCATCGTCGGTCCATGCAGCCGTTCCATCGTCGACGGCAACCGGACCAGCCCCCAGCTGCCGAGCAGCAGGAACGCGGCCCCGAGCAGGGTCAGCCCGACCACGAGATAGGCGAAAGCATCGTTCATTCGACGATGTCCCCCCGAAGGAGGAACTTGCAATAGGCGACGGTGCTGACGAACCCGACCATCGCCAGCAGCAACGCCGCCTCGAAATACGTGCTGGTGCCACCGATCATGCCGATCAGGAGGACCAGCGCGATGACGTTGATGACCATCGTATCGAGCGCAAGGATACGATCGCCGAGCGCCGGGCCCCGGAACAGTCGCCAACCGTTGCACAGCAGCGCGAGCGCTATGGCGAGCGCGGCGATGTGAAGCGCGACATCGATCATGCGAATATCCTCAGCAGCCGCGCTTCGTACCGCCGCTTGATCCGCGCGATCTCCGCCGTTTCGTCCTCGACGTTGAGCGCGTGGACCAGCAGTGCGCGACCATCGGCGGACACGTCGGACGAGACCGTTCCCGGCGTCAGGCTGATCGTCGCCGCGAGCACCGTGATCGCCTCGGGCGTCGTGAGCTCGATCGAGATCACGAGCCAGCGTGCGCGCAGATCGCGGTCACGCCGGAACAGGATCACGCGCGCGACATGGAAATTGGCGGCCACGATGTCGAACAGCACGACCGCGAGAAACGCGATCAACGCACCGCTGAACCGCAGGCGAGGGCGATCGGGCCAGAACGGCGCGGTGACCTTTGGCAGGATGAGCGAGAGCGTCGCACCAAGGACGAGGTCGCTGCCGGTGACGCTGTTCGCCAGCAGCAGCCAGACGATCAGGAGTAGTGCCGACAAGGCAGGGTGGAGCAGGAGCGACCGAATCATCGCAAGAGGCTTCCGAGAACGGCGTCAATATACCGCTGCGGCGCGAAGATCTGCGCGGCGGTCGCCTGGGCTTGCGCGGTCGCCCAGCCGGCGCCGATGGTCAGGGCGGCGAGCAGTCCGATCAGGATCATGGGGGCGATCAGGTCCGCGTTGGATCGGTTCGGACTATCGACCGGGTCTGCGCCGATTGGCGACGCTTTCCAGAAGAGGATGCTGCCTGTGCGGGCGAAGCCGATGCCCCCGATCAAGGTCGTACCGAGGACCACTGCCCACAGAATGATCCAGTTGGAAGTCGGGGCGGTGGTCTGGAGGATGAACAGCTTGCCGATGAAGCCCGATAGCGGCGGCAATCCGACCGCGGCAATCGACGACGCGAGGAATAGCAGACCGGTCGCCTGTTGCCCTGAAAACCGGGGGCTGGGCACCGCTGCATCGTCATATCGGCCACGGCGACGCATGGTCACGTCGGCGACCAGGAACAGCGCAGCACCGGCCAGCGTCGCGTGAACCAGATAGAAGAGCGCCGCCGCCATCGTCGCCTGGCTCCAGCAGGAGACTGCGAGCACCAGCGTCCCCGTCGATCCGACCAGCGCGAACGCTGCCTGTTCGCGCATCGCCTGCGCCACGAACACCCCGGCAAAGCCGATAACGGCGGTCATCACGGCGGCGGGGAAGAGCCACGGCGACGGCATCCACGCCAACGCGCCTGCATCCTCGCCGAAGAGCAACGGTACGATCCGGATCATGGCATAGACCCCGACCTTCGTCAGGATCGCGAACAGCGCCGCGACGACCGGCATCGTCGCGACGTAGGTCCGCGGCAACCAGAGATGCAGCGGGACGATCGCGGCCTTGAGCGCGAAGACGGTCATCAGCAGCACGCCGGCGATCCGCAGCATGCCCTCGTCCGCTGCTCCCGATAGCGCAATGCGGCGCGCGAGGTCAGCCATGTTGAGCGTCCCGGTCACGCCGTACAGCACCCCGAGCGCGATCAGGAACAGCGCGGAACCGACGATGTTGACGACGACATAGCCGACCGCCGCCTTCAGCCGTGCCGCGCCGTGGCCGTGGAGCATCAGGCCGTAGGACGCGATCAGCAGAACTTCGAAGAATACGAACAGGTTGAAGAGATCGCCCGTCAGGAACGCGCCGTTCAGCCCCAGCAGCTGGAAATGGAAGAGCGGATGGAAATGCCAGCCTTTCCTATCGGCGGCGGTAAGCGTCGCGTGCAGCAGGACTACCACCGCCAAGGCCGACGACAGCACGAGCATCGCCGCAGAAAGCCGGTCGAGCACCAGGACGATCCCGAACGGCGCCGGCCAGCCGCCGAGCGCGTAACTGCGGATCGCATTGTCCTGGACCAGCCCGAATAGTGCGACCGCTGCTGCGAGCATGGCTACGCAGCCGGCCAGCGACAGACCTACTGCCAAACCCCGCCGACGGGGCATGGCCAACAGCGTCAGCGGGGCAACCACCGCCGGAATCACCACCGGCGCTATTATCAACTGATCGGCGAGTGTCATTGCTCACCCTCACCGCGGTCGGGGTTCGCCAGACCATCGACCTGATCCGATCCGCTTTCGAGAAAACTGCGGAGCGACAGGATGACGGCCAGCGCGGTCATGCCGAACGCGATGACGATCGCGGTCAGCACCAGCGCTTGGGGCAGGGGATCGGCGTGATCAGTCACGCCCGTCGCGAACAGAGGGGGGCGATCGACGACGAGCCGGCCGGTCGCGAACAGGAAGAGGTTCACGGCGTGCGACAGCAAGGTCAGCCCGAGCACGACCTGGAACGTCCGCCCTCGCAGCGACAGATACACCCCGGCTGCGGTCAACACGGCGATGGCGCTGGCGATCAGGAACTCGAGACTCATGGCATGGCCTGCTCGTCGGAAACTGCGCCAATGCGGGCGATGCGCTGAGGTAGATGGCTGAGTTGAATGAGTATCATCATCACGGCGCCGACAACGACGCTGGCGACGCCGGCGTCGAACAGCGTCGCGGTCGCCAGCTCGACCTCGCCGATCAGCGGTAGATGGACATATCCGAAGCTGCTCGACAGGAACGGTGCGTCGAAGACGAGCGATCCGAGACCGGTCGCAGCGGCGAGCAAGATACCGACCGCGATCAAGGCATGGTCGTAACCGCGCTGCCGTTCGTCGGTCGAAGCGACCCTGGACGCGAGATACTGCATGAAGATCGCGATCGAAAAGACCAGCGCAGCGACGAACCCGCCACCCGGCGCATTATGGCCGCGCAGGAATATATGCAGGCCTACCAGCAGCGCCAGCGGCAGCAACGCGCGGGCAGCTATTGCTAGCATCATCGGATGCCGATCGGGAGAATGCGGCATGTTCGACCTCGGTACCCGCACACGCACCGCCGGTTCCAGCAGCGCGTAGATCGCGATCCCGGCGATCCCCAGCACGATGATCTCGCCCAACGTGTCGAACGCGCGGAAATCGACCAGCGTGACGTTCACGACGTTCCTGCCGCCGGCACCCGCATAGCTGGTCGCCCAGTGAAACGCCGACACCGTCGCCACCGCCGGACGCGTCATCACCGCCCAGGCCAGCCAGCCGGTTGCGACGCCCGCGATCACGCCGAGGAGCGCGTCCCGGGCTCGCCGAGGAATGCTCGATAGCGTGGGTGGCGACTTGGGCAACACAGTGAGCGCCAGGAGCATGAGCAGGATCGTGACGACCTCGACCGCGATCTGCGTCAGCGCGAGATCGGGCGCGGACAGGTGGACGAACGCCAGCGCGATGACGAGCCCGACGACGCCTAGGAACAGCAAGGCAAGATAACGATGGCGCTGCACGACGACGACCGCTGCAGTCGCAACGATCAGGCCCAGCCAAGCGACGATCGCAACGGCCGATGCCGGGATGCGTGGACGCGATCCGGTATATACGCCGCCGCTCGTCAGGCTTGCCCCTGTCGCCAGCACGATCGCGATTGCGAACAGGACGAACAGGTAGCGCTGGAGCGACGCGGCATGGACGACGCTAGAAAGTCGGCGCGTGCGGTCGAGTACCGACCGCATCGCCGCGTCGAACATCCGCTTCGCATCGGGCGCGGATCGGGTGGCCAGCCAATCGGTCACCGGCGCCCGCCGCCATAGCACGAGCGCGCCACCGACGATCGCGACCGTGCTCAAACCGAAGGCCGGGTTGAGACCGTGCCATAATGCGAGATGCAGGTCGGGCGAGCGGCCGCCGACGAGCGAACCGGCGGCGGCGGCGACCAGAGGCCCCGCGATCGTCATGGGGATCAGCCCAAGCGCGATAGCGACCATGACCAATATGATCGATGGCGCGAGCATGGCGATACCCGGATCGTGCGGCGTGCTCGCTTCGCCAGCGCGCGTCCGTCCGAAGAAAAGACCGATCGCGTAACGGAGTGAATACGCGACCGACAGAACCGCGGCGAGCGTGGCCAGGATCGGTACCAGCCAAGACTGCCCCGCCAGGACCGCATGCGTGCTCTGCTCGAGCATCATCTCTTTCGAGATGAAACCGCCCAGCGGTGGCAGTCCGGCCATCGACGCGGCGGCAAGCGTACCGAGCGTGGCGGTGATCGGCATGAGTGCCGCCAGGCCACCGAGGCGTCGGATATCGCGCGTGCCGGTCTCGTGATCGACGATCCCGACGTTCATGAACAGCGCCGCCTTGAACGCCGCGTGGTTGAGGATGTGGAAGACCGCCGCAGTCGCCGCCGCGGTGGTACCGAACCCGAGCAACATCACCATCAGCCCCAGTTGGCTGATCGTCGAATAGGCCAGTATCGCTTTCAGATCGTTGCGGAACAGCGCCACCGCGGCGCCGAACAACATCGTCACGAGCCCGGTCGACGCGACGAGGTAGAACCAGAGGTCGGTCCCCGACAGCACCGGCCACAGCCGCGCCAGCAGGAATACGCCCGCCTTCACCATCGTCGCGGAATGCAGATAGGCGCTGACCGGGGTCGGCGCGACCATCGCGTGCGGCAGCCAGAAGTGGAACGGGAACTGCCCCGATTTGGTGAACGCGCCGAGCAGCACCAGGATGAGGATCGCCGGATACATCGGCGAGGCCTGGACGATGTCCGCACGCGCGAGAATGGTCGTCAGTTCGTACGATCCTGCCGCCTGTCCGAGCAGCAGCAGCCCCGCGATCAGCGCCAGCCCGCCGCCGCCCGTCACCGCCAGCGCCATCCGCGCACCTTGCCGCGCCTCGGGTCGATCTCGCCAAAACCCGATCAGGAGGAACGACGACAGGCTCGTCATTTCCCAGAAAACGAGCAGCAGCAGGACGTTGGCCGACAGCGCGATACCGATCATAGCCCCCTGGAACAGCATCAGGAAGGACAGGAACCGCCCGGTGGCCTCGCCCTTGGCGAGATACCCGTGCGCATAGACGACGACCAGCAGGCCGATGCCGAGAATCAGTCCGGCGAACAACAGACCGAGCGGGTCGAGCCACAGGCTCGCGTCGAGACCCAGCGCCGGTACCCATGTCACTTTCGCACTCAACGGCGTCCCGGCCAGAACGGTGGGCGCCGCAACCAGCAACAGACCGAGGCATACCGCGCTGGCCCCGCCCGCAATCATCATCTGCGCGACGCGATCCGCTGGCGCGCAAAGGCCCAAGATCATGGCGGCGACGAACGGCAACAGGACCAGGGTCGTCAGGACCATCGCGACCGTCTACCCCGTTGCACCATGCACGCATCCTTCGCACGATGCGGCGATCGGGTCGACGTTCCCGGCTGAAATCTCCGAATTCCGTCTCGATGTTTACCGGAACGTTCGCGAATGGCCTTAACGAAAGGCCCCACCACGTACGAGAGCCCCAGACGATCTTACCTCTCGCATGAGCGGCCGGATCAGCCCTTGGTGCGCCATCGCCATCGCTGCCGGGCGCTCCATGTTTTCAGATCGACCTTCTCATGGTCGAACGATCGCGCGAATACGCCGTCACGTTGGTCTAGCTCAGACACCGATCCGGACGCGCGCCGCGCGGTATTCGCGTTCGAGGCGGTCGACCCGGTCGGAAACGCTTTCGATTTCGGTGACTGCGCCGATCCCCTGGCCCGAGCCCCAGATGTCGCGCCACGCCTTAGGCTTCGATCCGTTGCCGCCGCCGAAGTCCATCGTCTTTAGATCGCCCTCTGGCAGCGCGTCCGGGTCCATGCCTGCAGCAACGATCGAGGCGCGGAGGTAGTTGCCGTGCACGCCGGTGAAAAGGTTGGAATAGACGATATCGGACGCCTTCCCCGCGACGATGCCGTCTTTGTACGCCTGGTCCGCATTGGCCTCGGTAGTCGCGATGAACGGTGAGCCGATATAGCCGAAGTCCGCGCCCATCGCCTGTGCCGCCAGCACCGCGTCACCGGTCGCGATCGAGCCCGACAGCGCGAGCGGGCCGTCGAACCACTGGCGGATCTCCTGGATGATCGCGAACGGCGACAGGCGACCGGCATGGCCACCGGCACCGGCGGCAACGGCGATCAGGCCGTCCGCACCCTTTTCGATGGCTTTCCGGGCGAATCGGTCGTCGATCACGTCGTGGAGCGTGATGCCGCCCCAGCCATGCACCGCGGTGTTGAGGTCCTCACGTGCGCCGAGCGAGGTGATGACGATCGGCACCTGCCACTTCGCGCACGTCTCCAGATCACTTTCGAGACGATCGTTCGATTTGTGGACGATCTGGTTGACCGCGAACGGCGCGGCCGGACGATCCGGATTGGCGCGGTTGTGCGCGCTCAGTTCCTCGGTGATCCGGTGCAGCCACTCGTCGAGCATCGCCTGCGGGCGCGCATTGAGCGCGGGGAACGAGCCGACGATACCAGCCTTGCACTGCGCGATCACCAGATCGGGGCCGGAAATGATGAACAGCGGCGAGCCGATGACGGGCAGGCGCAGGTTTTTTAGAATAGCGGGTACGGTCATGCCAGTTTCCTAGCGCAACCCATTCGCCCACGCCAGACCCGGTTTTGCCCTCCACCCAACCCGGCAACGCGGCAAGGTGGAGGGCAGGGTATCAGGCCATCTTGCCGATGACCTTGTCGAGCGTCAGCGGGTATTCGCGGATGCGGACGCCGCATGCGTTGTAGACCGCATTGGCGATCGCTGCGCCGACGCCGCACAGGCCGAGTTCGCCGATGCCCTTGGCCTTCATCGGCGAGGACTTTTCGTCGAGTTCGTCCATGAAGAACACGTCCTGCATCGGAATGTCGGCGTGCGCGGGCACGTGATATTCGGCGAGGTCGTGGTTGACGAAATAGCCGAACCGCGTGTCGACGACCGCGTCTTCCATCAGTGCCGCGCCGACACCCATCGTCATCGCGCCGATCACCTGGCTGCGCGCCGATTTCGGGTTCAGGATACGACCAGCGGCAAACGCACCGCTCATCCGGCGGACGCGGATCTCGCCGGTTGCCGAGTCGACGCCGACCTCGACGAAATGCGCACCGAACGTGGCTTGCGCGTACGTCTTGGTCAGGTCGCCGAACTCGATCGAGTCCTCTGCCGACAGCCCAGCATCGCCTGCGGCTTCCGACAGCGAGACGCTGCGGTTGCCAGACTTTACCTTGCCGTCCTCGAACACGACGTCGGTCGAGTTGAACCCGAGCTTCTGGGCGACCCGCTCGCGCAACGCCATGCACGCGGCATAGACGCCCGCGGTCGAGCTGTTGCCGCCCCACTGACCGCCCGAGCCCGACGAGGCCGGGAAGCTGCTATCGCCGAGCAGGACGATGACCTTGTCCATTGGTACGCCCATCATCTCTGCCGCGGTCTGCGCGATGATCGTGTAGCTGCCGGTGCCGATGTCGGTCATGTCGGTGGCAACGGTGACGACGCCCTTCTTGTCGATACCGACGCGCGCGCCCGACTTCATCGTGACGTTGTCGCGGAACGCCGACGCCATGCCCATGCCGATTAGCCAGCGGCCATCACGGACTTGCCCGGGAACCGAGTTGCGCTTGTTCCAGCCGAAGCGTTCGGCACCGGTCTTCAGGCAGCCGACCAGATCGCGCTGCGAGAACTGGCGCGACGGCTTTTCCGGATCGACCTGCGTATCGTTAATGATCCGCAGCTGGACCGGATCCATCTTCAGCTTCTCGGCCAGTTCGTCCATCGCGGCTTCGAGCGCGAGCAGGCCGACCGCCTCGCCGGGTGCACGCATCGCGTTACCCTCGGGGAGATCGAGCACGGCGAGACGCGTCGCGGTCATGCGGTTCGCACCGGCATAAAGCAGGCGGGTCGCGTTGGGCGCGGTCTCGGGACCGCCGCCGGGGAGATCGCCCGACCAGCTCTCATGCGCAATGGCGGTGATCTTGCCGTCTTTCTGCGCACCGATGCGCAGGCGCTGGATCGTCGCCGGGCGATGAGTGGTGTTGTTCATCACCTGTGGACGGGCAAGCGCGAGCTTCACCGGACGCCCGCCGATCGCACGCGAGCCGAGTGCCGCCATCACCGCATCGCTGCGGACCCAGAGCTTTGAGCCAAAACCACCACCGACATAAGGCGACATCACGTGGATGTTTTCCTTGGGCAGGAGCAGCGTCTCGCTCATGTCGCCGACGGCCCAGGCAATCATCTGGTTGGACGTCCAGAGCGTGAGCTTGCCGTCCTTCCATGCCGCGGTGGTAGAGTGCGGCTCCATCATCATGTGGCTCTGGTCGGGCGTGGTGTAGCGCTCATCAACCTTGACCGCCGCCTTGGCGAACGCGCCCGCGAAGTCGCCGACAGCGGTGTCGGGGTTGCCGCTTTTCGGCTTCGTTGCCGACGCTTTAGAGGCGGCGAGGTCGAAATTGCCCTTGGCCCGCGCGTAATTGACGCGGAGTAGCTTGGTGGCGGCGCGTGCCTGCTCGAATGTCTCTGCGACGACGACAGCCACGGCCTGGTCGTAATGCTGGACGTCCGGGCCGGCGAGCATCCGTGCGGTGTGGTTCTTCGCCTTGCCGAGCTTGCCGGCGTTCTCATAGGTGACGACCGCGAGCACGCCCGGCGCTGCCTTCGCGTCGGCGGTGTCGATGCTCTCGATCCGGCCCTTGGCGATTGCTGCGCCGAGGATGTAGCCATAGGCGGCGTTGGGCGCGGCATCGTTGCGTTCATAGGCGTAGTGCGCGGTGCCGGTGGTCTTCAGCTTGCCGTCGACGCGGTCGAGCGGCTTGCCGAGCACCTTCATGCGGTCGGTCGGGTTCGCCGTGGCGGGGGTATCGAACTTCATGGCGATCAGGCCTTTGCGTCGTCGAACACGGCGCCGATGGTGCGTTCGACCAACGGCAGCTTGAACGCGTTCTGGGAGGTGGTGCGGGCGCCGGCGAGGACCGCGGCTGCGGTCGCCTTGGCGCCATTGGGCATCTGCGCCTCGGCGGCTTCGACGCGCCACGGCTTGTGCGCGAGGCCACCAAAGGCGAGCCGGCCGCGGCCGCCCGGCTGGATCACGGCGGCAACCGAGATCAGGGCGAACGCGTAGGACGCACGGTCGCGCACCTTCTGGTAGATGTGCGTGCCGCCGATCGGCTTTGGTAACGTCACTCCTGTGATCAGCTCGCCGGGCGCGAGCGATGTCTCGATGTTTGGCGTCGCGCCGGGAAGGCGGTGAAAGTCCGCAATCGGGATCGCGCGTGTCTGGCCGGCGGCGTTCACCGTCTCGACGGTTGCATCGAGCACACGCATTGCGACGGCCATGTCGCTTGGGTGCGTTGCAATGCACGCGTCGCTCGTGCCCATGACCGCGAGGTTGCGGTTGAACCCGCCGATCGCCGCGCAGCCACTGCCGGGCTGGCGCTTGTTGCAGGGCTTGGTGGTGTCGTAGAAATACGGGCACCGCGTCCGCTGGAGCAGATTGCCTGCGGTTGTTGCCTTGTTGCGCAGCTGGCCCGAGGCACCGGACACCAGCGCGCGGCTGAGCACGCCGTAGTCCTTGCGCACACGCGCATCGGCGGCGAGATCGGTGTTGCGGACCAGCGCGCCGACGCGGAGGCCACCATCGGCGGTCGGAGTGATCTTGTCGAGGCCCAGACCGTTGACGTCGATCAGATGCTGCGGCGTCTCGATCTGGAGCTTCATCAGGTCGAGCAGATTGGTGCCGCCTGCGATGAACTTCGCGCCCGGCGTGCGGACTGCGGCGCTGGCCGCCTCCTTGGCCGAAGTGGCGCGCTCGTAGGTGAAGGCCTTCATGCCGTGCGCTCCGTGCCCGCGACGTCGTGGATCGCGTCGATGATGTTCGCATAGGCACCGCAGCGGCAGATGTTGCCGCTCATTCGCTCGCGCAGCTCGTCGGTGGTGACGGCAGGCTTTGCAGCGATGTCGCCGGTGACGTGGCTGGGGATGCCCGCCTTGATCTCGCCGAGCGTCGCGACGGCCGAGCAGATCTGGCCGGGGGTGCAATAGCCGCACTGATAGCCGTCATGCTTGACGAACGCCGCCTGCATCGCGTGCAGCTTCTCGGGCGTGCCGAGGCCTTCGATCGTCGTGATCTCCTCGCCTTCGTGCATGACCGCAAGCGTCAGGCAGCTGTTGATACGGCGACCCTCGACGATGACCGTGCATGCACCGCACTGGCCGTGATCGCAGCCCTTCTTGGTGCCGGTGAGCTTCAAATTCTCGCGTAGTGCGTCGAGCAAAGTGGTGCGCGTATCGACGTTGATCTTGGTCGTGCGGCCGTTGACCTTGAGCGTGACCGGCATGGTCGGCGGTGCCGATTGCGCAGTGCCGTGCGTCTGCGCCTGTGCGCTAGGCGCCGCCGCCAACGTGGCCGACGCGACACCGCCGGCGATCACGCCGCGGCGCGATACCGGAAAACCTTCATCCTGATGCATATAAACCCCTGTATATGTTAACCGAACGGACGAACCCCGGCAAAGTTGCGCCCCATCGTGTCGGTTTTGTTCCGCTGGATTTATGGACAAGGTATTGGAATGCGTACGATCTCTTCCGCCGTTTCGGTGCGGCTGTATCACCTCGACGACAGCGGCGAGGGGGGCGCGGCGACGACGCTGTTCTACGGTCCGCTAGGCGAGGCGCTGATCATCGCCGCGCAACAGGAAGAGGACGTGCAGGCGGGACTGTATCTGGCGACGGAAAACGACGTCGTCGCGTATCTGGATCTGGAGGACTAGCGCTGAGCGAGCGATCGTCGTTTGTAACGTTACCCTGATAGTGCCACCCCGGCGAAGGCCGGGGCCCAATTGGAAAGTTGGGCTTAACTGAGCATCGCCAGTCTTTACTGAGCGCTCCCAATTGGGCCCCGGCCTTCGCCGGGGTGGCGTGTTTGTATTGATCGCTTCACGTTCCCGGCGTGAACCCGTCATCCCGATCCGGCGGGGTCGGGGCATGCACTTCGCTGCAGATCGAGCGTAGCGCGCCCTTCATCCCTTCCTCGAACGTCGGATGATAGATCGGCAGGTCGAGCACCTCTGTCGCGGTCCAACCGCTCTGAATCGCCCAGGCGATCAGGTGCGCGCTGTGCTCGACCGCCGGTCCCGCCATCGTCGCACCGGTCAGCCGGCCATCGCGACGATCCGCATAGAAGCGCACTAGCCCCGCGTTGCACGCCTCGACCTTCGCGCGGCCTTGGTCGTCATACGATGCAGTGCCGATCACGCTGCCCGCATCGTCATCCTTCGCGATCTTGCCGATAACCGCGACGTTGGGGTGCGTGAAGGTGATCGCGAACGGCACGGTGCGCTTGCCCGGCGTCACCTCGGGATAGCTCGCCGCATTGCGCCCCGCGATCGTGCCTTCCGCGGACGCCTCATGCAGCACCGCGCGGTCATGATCCGCGTCGCCGGCGATGAAGATCGGCGCGGTGCCGCACTGCATCGTCTCGCGGCTGAAGTCCGGCATGCCGTGGTCATCGAGCGCAAGACCCGTCGTCTCCAGCCCGATATCCTTGATCCGCGGCGGCCGTCCCGTCGCGACGAGCAGATAGTCGAAACGTCGTTCGCCCGACGCCGATCCGGTCCAGGCCAGCTTGACGCCGTCGCCATCCGGCTCGACCGTCAGCTCGACGCCGAGCAGGATCGGCATCTCGCGCGACAGGATCGCGTGATACGCCTCGGCGACGTGGGGGTCTTTCAGTCCGCCGATCGTCTCGCCGGTGTCGAACACCATCGTCTCGACGCCGAGCCGCGCCATCGCCTGTGCAAGCTCGAGCCCCAGCGCGCCCGCACCGACGACGCCGATCGATCCGGGCAGATCGGCGAGTTCGAAGATGCTCTCGTTGGTCAGCACCCGGTCGCGCACCGCGTCGAACATCTCGGGGATCGCAGGGCTCGATCCGGTCGCGATCACCACGGACTTCGCGTGGACCTCTCGGCCGTCGCTCAACGACAGGATCGTCGCACCTGCAAATTTCGCTCGCGCCTTGATCTTCACCTCGTCGGGCAGCTTGTCGATCGACTTTTCGACGCCAGCGACGAATGCATCGCGCTCTTTCCGCACGCGCGCCATCACCGCAATGCCATCGACTTTGCCCGACGCCTCGATCCCGAACACCGACGCCTGCTCGACCGCATGCATCGCATTTCCGGCCGCGATCAACAGCTTCGACGGCATGCATCCCACGCTCGCGCAGGTCGTACCGCCAAAGCCTTCGTCGATCAGCAGCGTTGTGGCGCCATTGCGGCGCGCGCTGCGCTCGGTGGCGAGGCCGGCAGTCCCGGCACCGATGATCGCCACGTCGCAGGTCAGCTTGGTCATAAGTCTCTCCGTTGCCGGAGGATTCCGGGACCGCGACCGAGGAAACCTTCGATGCTGCCCAGCCGTTCCGCGGTGCAGCACATTCCCCGAAGAAGGACGCTTATGTTAACGCTCCACCATCTGAACTACTCGCGCTCGATCCGCGTGCTGTGGCTCCTCGAAGAGCTCGGCATCGAATACGACCTCGTCAAATACGAGCGTGACGAGAATTTCAGCGCGCCGGCTGCGCTGAAGGCGATCCATCCGCTGGGCAAGGCGCCGGTGCTGGTCGACGGCGACCTGACGCTGGCCGAGAGCGCGCCGATCCTGTCGTATATCGACGCGCGGTACGGCGACCGCCGCTTCTCGCCGCCGATCGACAGCGATGCGGCCGCGATCCACGACGAGTGGCTGCAATATGTCGAAAGCTCGGCCGCGCTGCCGATCATGATGACGATGTTCGGCAAGCGGATGGGCGGCCTGCCCGATAGCCTGACCAAGTTCACCGGCCCCGAGGTGGCCAGGACGCTCGACTATATCGGCGCAGGCGTCGGCGACGGCCCGTATCTGATGGGCGAGCAGCTGATGCTCGCGGATATCCAGATGTGCTATATGCTGGCTATCGCGGAAAGCACGGGGTTGCTCGTCGAGCATCCAGCCGTCCAGGCGTATCTCGATCGGCTCCGTGCCCGCCCGGCCTTCGTTGCCGCTACCGAGATCGGCGGCCCGCTGATGCCCGCCCGTCGCTGATCTCCAGCCCCGACGTCCCGGCCGTTCGCCGGGATGTCGGGACCTAAGCTCACCGCGCCTTGAAGCGGATCGCTTCGCCACCACCTGGGGCGAGTGGCAGGGTCAAGGTGTCGCCCTTGCGTACGGTCTTCGTCTCGATCGTGATCGAATGCCGCGCATCGGTCTTGTAGTCCGCGTTCGGACCGTCGCGGTAAATCTGCGCGGTGTAGCTTTTGCCCGCGTCTAGGAAATCGAGCGCCACCGTCAGCGCGCGCGGGTTCTCGTCGGTGACGCTGCCGAGATACCAGTCGTTCGACTTCCGGTCTTTCCGCGCGAACGTGACGTAGTCGCCGACTTCGCCGTTCAGCACGCGCGTGTCCGACCAGTCAGTCGGCACGTCCTTGATGAACTGGAACGCGGCCGGATACTTCGCATAGTTCTCGGGCGTGTCCGCGGCCATCACGACCGGCGAATACAGCACGACGTACAGCGCGAGCTGCTTGGCGATCGTCGACAGGATGTCGCTGTTGTCCGACCCCTTGAGGCTTAGCACCCCGGGCGTGAAGTCCATCGGCCCTTCGAGCATCCGCGTGAAGGCGAGATTGGCTTCGTGCTCGGGCGGGTTCTTGCCGGCCCAGCTGTTATATTCCATGCCCCGCGAGCCTTCGCGCGCGATCCAGTTGGGATAGGTGCGGCGCAGGCCGGTGTCCTTGACCGGCTCGTGGCTGTCGATCGCGACCTTGTACTTTGCCGCCGTCGTGACGACGCGGGTATAGTGGTTCACCATCCACTGGCCCTCGTGCCATTCGCGGTGCTGCGAGCCGTCGGGATCGACGCGTTCGATCTGTCCGGCATCGGTGACGTACCCCGTCTTGACCGCGGGGATGCCGTGATCGCGCGCATAGCCGAACGCCCGGTCAAGCTGGCTGTCGTAGTGACTGGCCGATCCGCCGGTCTCGTTGTGCCCGATCAGGTAGACGCCCTTGGCCTTCGCGTATTTGGCGAGGACGTTCGCGTCGAAATCGGGGGTCGGCGTGTCGAACTGCATCGCGTTGCCGTCGCCGAACCAGTCGCCGTCCCAGCCGACATTCCAGCCCTCGACCAGCACGCCCGGGATCTTGTTGGCGCTGGCGAAGTCGATGTAGCTCTTCACGTGCGCGGTGGTCGCGCCGTGCTGTGGCCCGGTCGCCCAGCTCCACTTGCCGGTGATCATGTTCCACCATACGCCGACGAACTTGCCGGGCTTGACCCAGCTGACGTCGCCGAGCTTGTTCGGCTCGTTGAGGTTGAGCTCGAGGTGGCTCATGTATAGGCCGGGTGCGTCGTCCGACAGGATCAGCGTCCGCCACGGCGTCGCGAACGGCCCGGTGCGCGTGACTTTCGGCGCGCCGGCACCCGGCGTAAGCACCGCCTTCAACGTGTTGCCCTCGACCTTGGCGACGTTCATCCCGGCATAGTCGGTCAGCGCCGCCTCGTGCAGCGCGACGTGCGTGCCGCTGGCGAGCTTCAGCGTGATCGGCGTGGCGGCGGTGCCGACGCCGGTCAGCGGCGTGCGGTTGTAGAGATACTCCTCGCGGTTCCACTCGAACGCCGGCTTCCACCATGCGGTCGCATCCTCGGCGAACGCGAACTGGGTCAGCTCGTCGGCAATGTTGATCGTCTTGAAGTTCGGCTGCTCGGGGAATTCATAGCGGAAGCCGACGCCGTCGTCCTGCAGGCGGAACACGACGTCGATCGCGCGCTTCAGGCGATCGGTTTCGACGAGGCGGACGCGCATCTCGGTGTGGTTGTCGCGGATCGACTTCCACTCGCCCCAGGGCTGCGTCCAGGTCGAATCCGCCTTGTTGCGGGCGATGCTCTCGATCTTGAGGTGGCGGTCGAACTTGGGCGCGTCGGTGAACAGGAAACCAAGGCGCGACGGGCTGACGATCAACTCGCCCTTGCGGGTGATGCTGTAGCTCGCCTTGCCTTCGCCATCGGTCGCGACAGTGACGACAATGCTGCCGTCGGGCGAGGTCGCGATCGCGTTCGGGATCGTCGGCGCGGGCTGGGGCTTGATCGTCTCGTTGGAGGTCGGCGCGGGGGCAGCGTCCTGCGCGAAGGCGGGCGTTGCGATCAGCGCGGCGGAGAGCAGAAGGAGGGTCTTCATGATCATGCGATCCTTTCGGCGACGAGTGCCGCGTATGAGCCGAGGGTCCAGCCCTCTACAGTGTTGACGGTATCGCGCACGCGCCAGCCGTCGGGCTGGGCAGGGCGCCATTCGGTGGGGTCGGCGGCCATGTTGAACACGCAGAGCATCGTCTCACCGTCGGCATGACGTTCGAACGCGAGTACGGAGGACGAGACCTCGACTAGCGTCAGGTCGCCGATCGCCAGCACGGGGCTTGATTTGCGCAGTGCGAGCAGGCGGCGGGTGAAGTGGAGCAGCGAGTCCGGGTTGCCTTCCTGACGATCGACCGCGAGCGCGGCATGATCGCCGCCGACCGGTAGCCACGGCGTTGCCTCCGAGAAGCCGGCGTTGCGCGCGTCGGCGATCCACGGCATCGGCGTCCTTGCTCCGTCGCGCGACAGCGTCAGCGGCCAATTGGCGATCGCTTCGGGATCCTGGAGCAGGTCGAACGGCACCTCGACCTGGGTGAGTCCGAGTTCCTCGCCGTAATACAGGAAGATGTTGCCGCGCAGACAGACGAGCAGCAGCATCTTCATCCGCGCGAACGCGTCGCGATTGTGGATATCGACCCAGCGCGAGACGGCACGGGGGGCGTCGTGATTCTCGAACGCCCAGCTCGGCCAGCCGAGATCGGCGTCGGCGGGCCAAAGCAGGATCGCGTCCGCCACCGTCTTCGGATCGAGCGCGGACGCGTAGAGGAAGTCGAAGCCGTACGCGCTATTCAGCCGGGTATTGCCCCGCGTGAACAGCTTCATCTCGCGGTCGCTGTCCGCACCGCCGACCTCCGCCACGGTGAAGCGATCGCCATAGCCGTCGATCAGACGCCGCAGCCGTTCGAGAAACAGCGGGATGTCCGGATGGCTCTGGTTGTGGACATGCGCCTGGTAATCGAACGGGCGAGTCTTGAGGCTGTTGTCGCTCGCCGGCGGGTTATCCGTCAGCGCCGGATCGTGCATCGTGAAATTGATCGCATCGAGGCGGAAACCATCGACGCCGCGATCGAGCCAGAATTTCGCGGTGTCGACGATCTCGTCCTGGACGTCGGCGTCGTGGACGTGGAGCTGCGGCTGCTCCTTCAGGAAATTGTGCAGGTAGTATTGGCGCCGGCGCGCGTCCCACGTCCAGGCGGGGCCGCCGAAGACCGACTGCCAGTTCGACGGTGGGCTGCCGTCGGGCTTGGCGTCGGCCCAGACGTACCAGTTCGCCTTGGGATTGGTGCGCGACGAGCGGCTCTCGACGAACCACGGGTGTTCGTCCGAGGTGTGGCTGTAGACCTGGTCGATGATTATCCTCAGCTCGAGCGCGTGGGCGCGGGCGATCAGCGCGTCGAAATCGGCGAGCGTGCCGAAGATCGGGTCGACATCGCGGTAGTTCGCAACATCGTAGCCGAAGTCCTTCATCGGCGACGTGAAGAAGGGCGACAGCCACACCGCATCGACGCCGAGGCTGGCGACGTAGTCGAGATGGCGGGTGATGCCGGGCAGGTCGCCGATCCCGTCGTCGTTCGAATCCGCGAAACTGCGCGGATAGATCTGGTAAATCGTCGCGCCCTTCCACCACGGGCGGTCCTGGGCGTGGTGATTGGCGGTAACCGGCAACAAGGCAGTGTAAGGCATCAACGAATCTCCGCGGCGCAGACGGCATAGCCGAGCGCGGGCAGGGTTATCATGACACTGCCGGGCGCGGCCGCGCGGGATGCACAGCTGCCGGCGAGCGTGGTGAAACGGGTCGAGCCGGTCTCGACCTGCACCGGCAGCGTGAGCGGCTTGGCCGAGGTGTTGAACGCGAGCAGGATCTCCGCACCGGTCGTGGGGTCGAAGCGCGAGACGGCCAGCAGCCCCGGCATTTCGCTCCGTCTACGGATCAGCGTCCGACCGCGTGTCAGGGCAGGGTGCGTGATGCGGACCTTCGACAGGTCCGCGATCTCGCGAAACAGCGGATTCGTCTCGCCAAAGCTGTCGGTCGCGGTGGTCTTGGACGTGCCGAGCAAGCGGTTATCGTTGTAGACCGCGACCTTCGACGCAAACATGTCCTCGCGGGCGTCCTGGTCGTTGCCGTCGC
>Ga0265798_10003123_pt1 | contig 23845 bp, 14 predicted proteins | sample P3T30metagenome_FD_192430 | JGI IMG/M metagenome (GOLD analysis project Ga0265798, IMG submission 192430) | Plant litter microbial communities from East Loma Ridge, Irvine, California - P3 T30 | ecosystem: Environmental > Terrestrial > Plant litter > Unclassified | place: USA: California... | reverse complement strand
GCGAGCGGGCGAGTAAGTGCCGAGCAGCGCAAGTTCCTGGAGATCCGACTGCTGGCCGGCCTCGGCAGGCAGGCCGAGTTGGCGCACGACTCGTCGCTGCTGAAGGCGGTGATGGACCTGTCCTTGCCGCCCCAAACGATCGCGGATGTGGTCGAAGCCTTATATGACACCTTCGTGGCTGGCGTCGAGAACAAGCCGGCACATGAGGTCACAGCCACCTTCCAGCGTCATATCGGTCAGCACTTCGGCGCGCTGTTCAAAGAGCGCAAGGGTGTACGGCGGCCGGCTGTCTTGAAAGCTTTCTTCCTTTACGAGGTGACGCGCGAAGCGCCGGATACGACACGCACCGGCGCCATCGCAGCGGCTTACCCAGACGACCCCGACGGCCGACATCTGCTGAGCCAATGGACGGAGCGCTTGCTGCAGACGCCGGCGGTGCAGGCTCCGCAGGACTTGGCGCAAGCGGCACGTCAGGCCATGGGCGATGACGATTTCGAGACGGCAGTTGAACTGTTTCTCCAGATGTTGCCGGAGCCGGCTGCATATCTTGGGCTGCTGCGCTGCGCCGACGAGCTCGACGAGCCTTCGCTCACCACGAAGGTGTTGGGTCTGTTCGATGCTGCCGACGCGTCGGTGACTCAACAGTTGCGCGAGCGCGACCGCAAGCGGCTCGCTTCCTTGCGCAGCCAAGACACGACGCCGATCATCCCGACTTCGGCTCCAGGTTGGGTCGAGTGGGCGAGGGACGTTGCCGCGCACCGTTACGAAGGGAAGGACATTGCACTGCTCATCGACTCGCTTCCGCGTTGGCCGATCGAAGATTATTTACGCGAGCCGGCCAGGTGCGCGGAACTGGCAGCGGTCGTGGGCAGCGCCGATGCCAAGGCTGACAGCGTGTTCCGGGACGCATTTACGCAGTTTGTCGAGTTCTTCGTTTACCGGTCGCCTGGACCGACGCGCGGATTCGTACCGCTCTACGGGATGCTCATCAAGATGGTCGCCTGGAACGGGGGCGCTTCCGCCGACGAACTCGAATTGGTCGCCGCGCTCGGGATGTCGATGTTCGGCGCTGTCCCAGATAAGCAGACCTATACAGATGCCGTGGACGACCTTGGCGAGATCCTCGGTGCGAACGGCGCCGCCGCCAACATCGACTGGGCGCTCAACCTTGCCGAACTGCTGGCAGTCAGTGCGTCTCCCGACAAGGAGGCCCGTCTTCGCTTTTTCGTCGCCGTGCTTGAACTGGTGCGTGCCAACAGCCACCGGATTTCGATCGCGCAGCGCCGTGTGCTCGAACTGCTTGCCAAAGATTACGGCTGCGAAGATTTGTTGAGCGGGTTACCCGAGCCTGTCATAGCGCCAGTACCCCAGTTAGGCGCGTTCGCAGGGCTGATCGCTATCTATACGCTGACCGAACCTGCCGCACATCGCGCGCGGGAAGTGTTGCGCGATATCGTGCCGCACGCACACATCGAACTCAGCGCCGATACGGTGGCCACGGACCGACTGCGCCATTTGGCGTCCAAGGCGGACGTGTTTGTCTTTGCCTGGCGCAGCAGCAAGCATCAAGCCTATTTCTGCATCAAGGAATACAGGGGGAAGCTTCCATTGAGCCTGCCCCCCGGCAAGGGTGCGGCAAGTATCGTACAGGCCGCGCTGACGGCGATCGAGCAGGCATAGCGCCTCAACCTGTTTAGCGCCCGTCCCGCAGTTCGTCGACTGTCTGGTCCAGATTGTCCAGTAACACCGCGATGATCTCGTTGCGGCGCGAAATGACCGAACTTGTGAAGAGCAACAAGCTCGCAATAAGTTCGTTCATGTCATCCGAGGAGTTGCATTGTGCGAGCTCTGTTTCCACCTCGTCTAGAACAGCTAGGACCGCTTCTTGGCTTGCGGGGACGCCGGGGCGCGCCAGTCGCTCGGCCTCGATCAGGAGAATGTTTGCCCTTGCACGAAGCGCATACTCTTCGGTAAGCAGGGCATACGGCGATGTACCGGAAGATCCCGCCGACGGCTCGGAAGTCAGTCTGCGCAGTGCATGGTGGATTGCTTCCGACATGCGCATGATGCGCAGCGCAACCTCGCGAACGTACTCGCTCGACGAAAACGCGTTGGATTCCATAGTTTGCTGCATAGTCGCTCCCTTGGGTAAATCGGCTAGTTGATAAGGTCCTGCATCTTAGTCAGGACTACTTCGACAGACAGCAACGGTCACCACTGGCTTGGCGCTCAACCGACACTTTGGTAAGCGCAGGTAGCGCGTCAGCCATCTCGATGAAGATGAACCGACACAAGTTTTCCAGCGTTGCCGGGCCGAGTGTCGTTATCTCATCCAGAAACCTGTGATCGAGCAAATCCCGTACCCTGGCGATTTCGCCGCGCACGACGCCCAGGTCGGTCAGCATCCCATTCACGGGGTCTGGCGTGCCCGCCAGGGTAATCTCGGCATGGTAAGTGTGGCCATGAATGCGCCTGCTTCCTTCTGCCTCCACGGCGCGCTCCAGGGTATGCGCAGCTTCGAAGTAGAATTTTTGACTAAGTTCGTATTTCATTTGGTGCGATTATATTGGGCAGCCGCTCAGGCAGCAGCTGTCTTCTTGAAGCCGTCATATCCGTTCTGACGCAGCTCACACGCCGGGCAATGACCGCAGCCGTAGCCCCATTCATGCAGGTTGCTGCGGTCGCCAACGTAGCAAGTATGGCTCTTCTCCCGCACGATCTCGAGGAGTGCCGTGCCGCCGAGGTCTTGCGCCATTTCCCAGGTCTGACGCTTGTCCAGCCACATGAGTGGCGTCTCAATGACGAGTGGGTGATCCATGCCGAGGCTGAGCGTCACCTGCAAGGATTTCAGCGTGTTGTCACGGCAGTCCGGATAGCCGGAGTAGTCGGTCTCGCACATGCCGCCAACGAGCACCTTCAGCTCACGACGGTAGGCCACGGCCGCGGCATAGGTGAAGAACAGCAGGTTCCTGCCCGGCACAAAGGTGTTTGGCAAGCCGTTCTTTTCCATCTCGATGGCACGACCGGACGTCATCGCCGTGTCGCTGATGGTCGATAGCAGCGTCATGTCCAGCATGTGGTCATCGCCAAGTTTGTCCGCCCACGCGGGAAACTGGTCGCGCAGCGCCGCCAAGATGTCCTTGCGGCATGCGAGTTCCACTGCATGGCGCTGGCCATAGTCGAAACCGATCGTTTCGACCCGGTCGTAGCGCTGCAGCGCCCAAGCTAGGCAAGTGGTGGAATCTTGTCCACCGGAGAAGAGGACTAAGGCCGTCGTTGTCATCGTCAATTTTCTGGTTAGGCAGCTGCTTGTTGGAGGTGACGTAGGCTGCGTTTAATCGAACGCACCAGGTGATTTGTCAGCATGTTGATGTCGGTCGGCGTGTTCTGGATACCGTTCCATGGCGTCGTCAGTACATCGCCCAGTTGCCAGCTACCCCGCGTCCACGCGGTTTGGGGCTTGAGCGCCTCGAGTCCGAGTACGAACTTGTCGTAGACCGTCTTGCACCCCTGCAGATCGGCCGACACCAGTTGGTCCATCACAAATCCCATCGCCACCATGCCTGCGCCATGGCGCAGGCGCGAGGTCTTCGGATTCATGCCGACCCACTCTTCGCCAAATACGTTAATGATTGCCTTGAAATACTCATTGAAGAGGTGGAAAGCCTCTTCTTCCAGCTTTTTCATGCTCTCAGGCGTGAGATCGCTCGCTTGGATAAGATCGCGCACCGCCCCGTCGGAAGCTGAGTTCATCACGATCTTTTGCATCGCCGTGTCGCTCAGCACGCCCTTCGGATTGGTGTGCTGGCGGATTTCGCCGCGCAGCACCGAGTCGACACGGAAATTCAAACGGTCGACAAGCCGCGCCGCAAATTTTCGGGCAGTAAAACGCTCGGGCAGGCCCTCCACGTTCGGCAACAGTTCATAGATGAGCGTCTTGGGCAGGGGACGGGTGTTGTTGATCAGAACGAACTGCTGGCGAAGTTCGTTGTAATCTTTGCAGATAAGCGCCGAGACGAACACCTGGAAGCCAGGTTTTCGGATGCCCGAGAGCGCGGTCAGGCGCTGCTGGCCATCGACGACAAACCCGGGACGATTTTGGCCTTCGGGTACAGTGATCGCGACGTCGACGATACCGCCGCCCAGATCGGTCACGGTGACGTTATCCAGAAAGGCAACGATGACGGCGTTCGGCAGCAATGCGTCGTCGCGGGTATGGTAATCGCGAATTTCCTTGATATGTGGCGCAACCTGGTGGCGCTGGAATCCCTTCAGTTCGCCGTCGTCATCGCGGCCGACTCGCTCGATCTCAGAAAAGGCAAGTACCTCTGCAGGCTCGGCGGCGAAACAGAATACGTCATGGCCTTTGGCTTGCTGGGCGCGGATCGCTTTGAAATGATAGGTTTTCACGGGGTGTTCTCTAAAATGCGTTGGACGTGTTGGTGGTAGACACCGAGATTATGGAAGCCGCGCCGGCGGTTGCGGTTGGCAGAACGGAAGATAATGACTTCCACACCGATATGCATGCAGATATCGCAACCGCAGTGCCTCCACGGGGCTGCGGTCAAAGTGCGTTCCACCTGCGTACGGGTTTTCGTCAGGCTCTTCTGGTGCTTGTCGCTATCTCCGTCCAGCGTCAAAAACTGTTGGTAATCCATGACAGCCTCGAGTGTGGCCTGCAGAGTTTCCTCGTCCTTATCGAACCTGCGAAGGGCCGTCAAGGCGATCGCCTCGCGCTTTTGCAGGTCTTCGGCGTTGAAGATGCCTTGCTTAATACCCCGCATCAGGCGCGGGTTCTCGACCGCCTGGGGAATACGGATCGCAGCATAGTACTCGAGCCTGCCGCCCGGTTTCGGCATGTAGTAGTTTGCCTTTTCGTCCATGAAGGCGCGAATCAGGGGCGAGGTCGAATCGAAGCTGGTGATCCCATAGTCGGTGAATTCTTGGATCGAATCTGCCTTGGCAAAGCCCAGCAGATGGATGTCGGTTTCTGGCTTGATCGTGTCCCGCAGTGCCTGCAGTACCTTGTGGATCACGTCTACTTTCAACGGCACCAGGCCACCAATTGCCAAGTAACGGTAGCCCATGTCTTCGAGTTGCTTAGCTGCTTGTGCAATGCTGTGCGGGGACCATCCTTGTACCGCGCCCATCGGCACGAAGGGCATGCCTTCCGATTGACAAATGCGCATGAATTCACGTGCATTTTCCAGGGTCAGTTCGTAGCGGTAGCGCACGTCTGGCCCCATCGCTTCGAGCGGCGGGTTGTCGGTGTCGCAGGCAAAGATGATGTGATCGGGTGAGACGCCGTGGGTGAAGCCAGCGTCGTGGTAAAACTCGAATACCTCCATCGGCGAATAGGCGGGCTTTTCCTGGTCGACGTAAGCAAACGCACCGCAATCGCCCATGACCATTGCGTCCTTGTACTGAGGACCGTCGAAGCGCAGGAATTTGCGTACGCCGTCACGCAGCAGGCGCTGCTCCTCGGCGGTTGAGTAGCGTACTTTGGACGAGGCGACACCTGGGGCCTTGCGTACTGCGCTCATTGCAATCAGCAAACCGTCGTACGGAATCGGACTCATGATCTGATGCGCATAGGCGTCATCCCAGTAGCGGCGGCGCTTTGGGGCGTTGCGGTCGTCGATAAAATCATAGTCAGGATCGACATAGTCCTGGGTATCGGAATAAAGGAACTTCATTTTCTTGCTTCGGTTATGTATGCGCGCACTAGTACTTCCTGTAGGCGCTTCTTGTCTTGGGAGGTGCTCTGAATATCGTTCCAGCGCAATCCGATCGACTCCCAAATGCCAGAGGTCCAGCGACAAAAGGGAGCGACTTTTTCTACTTCTTTGCGCACGGCCGCGTAGGACTCATTGGCGCCGGACAAACGAGCATAGATACGGTCCATCAGCACGCCCATTGCCAGAATGCCCGCTGAATGCATCAGCCGACTCTGCCGCGGGTCTTTCCCCCACGCGTCTGGAAACACTTCACGAACAGCGGACCAGTAGGTAACCAGGATCGTGCACATTGCATCGATGTCGCCAGGATCGGTATCGGTCGGCTTGTAGGGAGCGAGCGCGCCCAACGGATTGGACAAGCTCTGTCGTATCATCTCGACAATGGCGGTGTCGGTAATGACGGGCGTATCCCCATCTTTCTTCTCCGATATCCCATCGTCATTCTTGTCCGATGCGCCATCATCCTTCTTGTCGGATGGACGCTTGATCAAATTGTAAAATGGCGACTTGTTGTTCTGGTTAAGCCAGTTGCAAAGCACGCTTGGTGCTTTGCGCTTACGTAGGTCGCGAGGCAGCAGAATGTTTCGTGTTTCAGGAAGCAATTCGTCGATGAGACGCCGCGGCAGTGGTTTTGCCTTGTTGACCAGAACGAACTGCTCACGTTGGATTTCAAGGTTGTCCGAAATGAAGGCTACAACTGGAACCGGGAACGATTGGTTGGTTGAGCGTGCCAGCGCCAGCGAGCGCTGCTGACCGTCGACGATCCAGGCAACTCGGTTGCCCGCTTCGAAAATCGGGATCGTCAAGGTCCCGGTTTGGCCGACACCTTCATCTCTATTCGGTCGTGTTCCGCGCGATGCAGAAAAACGCACCTCGGGCGACATCGCCAAAATAATCGAGTTAGGAAACAGCACGTTACCTTGGTCAAGATAGTCAACAATTCCTTTGACGTGCTGCTGGATTTCCGGACGCTGAAAGCCTTTCAAGACCTCATGCTCGTCCCGCTCGACGCGCGATATGTCGGCAATCCTGAGAATGTCGCCACCTCGGATAAAAAAGGCGTAAACGTCAAGGGCTTGGCCTTGGGTCGTGTGCAAGGCCCGAACCACTAATTCTTGTTTATCCATGGGTGCCACTATTTCCGGTGAACTCCGCGAGGAGGTGACGGTGTAGGGAGCGAAAACGCGATTGCTCGCATGACACGAGGGCGTCGTCGCGCAGACAACGCAGCAAGGCAGTGCACGAACCGTTGAGGCGGTCCCAGTTTTGCCGTAGCAACAGGATAATTTCGTCGTCCGTTTTGCGCTGGCGTGCCGGCAATGCAGGCTTCCGTAAAGCGCGCATCGCCTCCTGCACACTCTGACGTCCAGTATCGAGCGGCAAGGCATGTCCGCCCAAGACAGTAACGAAATGACGTAGCGCACGCTGGGGGAAGTCACTGCGTGTTCCCGCGTAGGCGGCAAGGCCTTCCAGTCGTTCGTCGTAAGGCATCACAGTCGTTTGCAAGCGCGCCGGCAAAGTCGATGCACCATAGGACGACGTTAGAACGCGCAGACGTGACAAAGCGTCATCGCTAAGGTTAGCTAGTTCGCGTGACAGCAAAGTGAGGTAAACCGACGGTACTGCAAGGAGAACGAGGGACTCCGGAAAATCCTTCACCAAACCGGTGAGCGAGCGTTGTACGCCGAACGCCTCAATAAGTGCAGGCCACCAGTCTGCGGGCGAGCGTCCTAAACGCAGCAGACAGCGATGTAAGGGATTGTCGGAAGCCGGCGTGACCGTTACGTCATACGAGGGAATCCTGTCGTCCGCATGCAGGAGGCCATGTCCAGCCGACACAATATGCAGCGGGGCAGACAAACTGTTGGCCGTGTGCCGTGCCTCCGTGATCGATCGTCCTCCATAGAGGTCACCGGCTGCGTGTAACTGGCCTTGGCCCACGGCCAGCACCTGTTGTTGCCACGCTTGGGCCAGCGCAGTCAGAGATTCAACAGCATCCGCATCCTGCAGTGCCAACACGGTACCGACCCTCTTCTTTCTGCTTGTGCAACTCGTGATGACGATCGTTTCATGTGCTTGGGTCATTTTGAGGTTGCTGATGAAAAAGTGGCAAAAAGTGTGAAGAAGAGCACGAGCGTATTCTCGCATTTGCTGCACTTAATTGCTAGGTAGGCCATGCAAGAGCTGACAGTTATTTTCAGATTCCGCAGCAAAATCAGGCGAAAGTGGAGAAGGTTCCACCCTCGAATGATCACAGTTGTACGGGTGATATTAGCCTTAGGAATCGACAAAGTAGAGCGTTACGACACAGATCAAGCATTGCCACTATTGACTTGTTGTTGCTGACGCCAAACAATGTCGAATGCCTAAAATGAATTTTCATCCGGAATCGTTGTTCGATACCAACCAGGGCGAGAATGCGGTCTGGAGCCAGTTGCGAGCCGCGCTCGCCGACCGCGACGGCGATATCTTTTACCGCTTGCCGATCATCGACAGCGCCGGGCGCTTTCGCTTCGAACCCGATATCGTCGTGGCCCTGCGCGGCCGCCTGCCGCTCATTATTGAGTGCAAGGGCTGCCGCCTGGAGGACATCGGATCGATCCAGGGTGCAGTTTGGATGATGGCCGAGTCTTGGTATCGGGCTCAGGAAAATCCCTTCAACCAGGCGCGCGACCAGGCCATCGCACTGAGCAGAATGCTCGCTGGTGCCGGTGCACTGGCGTTGACTGCACACAGTCTGGTTGCGCTCCCGTTCATCGCCCGCGATGCTTGGATCGAGCGATTCGGCGCCCTTGGCTGTACTTCTGGAATTCTGTTTGCCGACGATATTCTTTCGATCGACCGGTTGGCCGAACGCATTCTTGTGACGGCGCAGAACGCCAGGCTGGATCCCGCACAATGGAATCGGTTTGCAGAAGTGCTGGGCGCACGCGACCGCTGGAGCACCGATAGCGCCGACGCCAAGCCGGCCCGGACGCCGCGTGAGCCTTCATTGGTGCGGACGCCTGCTGTGGTGGCAACCGTGCCGCAAGACGAAGCCGCACGGCCGATCACGATTCTGCGCTATCCCGGCCGCCCACCGACGGCTGCCGAAATCGCCGCCGCGGTCGGCATCGACGCCGCCGGCACCGATGGCCAGCGTCCATATACCTACCTGGTAGCAACCGCCGCGCTCGAGCGTCAACGCAGCAAGGATGGTCTGGGTGGTCAGCATCAACTGAAAAAGCAGTTGGAGCCGAAGGTCACGCAGCCCGAAGAAATGCAGTTGCTGTTCCACAAGGCGCTGCGACATTTCATCGCCCGGCCGATGCTGACCCGGACCGAAGAACGCGTTCTGATTCATCGTGCGATTCGCGACCTTGCTCAGGGCGATCATGCTGTGGCTGACCAATTGCGGCGCGACGTGTTTGCATGGCGCGACGTTCTGGCCGACATGGAAGAGGAGGGCCTCGACCTGGGCGCCACCAGCGCCAGCGGCGCTCAGTGGGCCCACCCTGAGTTGAAGAAGATAGCGACGCAGCTGCAGTCCACCTACCGCAAGATGCGGCGCAGTTCAGGCCGGTCCAAGCCGACGTTCGAAGAGTCGGCCCGCCAGTACTTGCAGGCGGGGTACGTGCCGACCGAACTCGTGGTCATGGAGGGCTTTACGCGCCTGACGCCGCTGCAGCAGGAATTTATCGAGCGCTGCGCCGGCGTGCCAGGTCTGCACCTGTGGATTGTTCTGCCCGACAATGCGGATCAACCGGCCGGCTTTGCTGCCCTCGACCGGACCTACCAGCAGTTCCTGGCGCGCGCCAGGCTGGTCGAGTTGCCTACACTACCGTTGGGCGAGCACAAATCACTGGCGCACTTGCAGACCGGTCTGTTTTCGCGTGCCGCCGGCCCCTACAGCCACGAGGACGCGGGTGTCGAGCTTCGAGCGTTCCCGCACCGCAACGACGAGGTCGCGCATTGCGTCGGCGAAGTCATCCGCCTGGTCCACCAAGAAGGCGTCCTTGCCGCGCGCGATATCGCCATCGTGTGCAGCGATGCACCGGCCATGGCGCCCTTGCTGCGCGAAGAAGCGGAATTGCTCGGCCATGCGGACCTGTTTGCGTTGCCGCCCCGTCAACTGTTGCTAACCCCCGTCGGGCGTTTCATCCTGATCCTCTACGAAGTCTGGAAGAGCGGCGCACTGGAAATGGATGCTGAACAATTTGGCGGGTTGTTCGCGTCTGGATGGCTGGGAGCCCATGCGCAAAAAGGCACGGAACTGTTCAAGGCGGTCTCCCACGAGCACTTCACTTTCTGCCGCAGCAAGACCGAATGGTTCGCTGCCTTCGAGCGCATCGGGGAACTGAAGGACGAGGGCGACAGCGTGTTGGGCCAGCTCGCCGGCCGCCTTCCGTCTTCCCTGGTGACGACCGACCACCTGGTCACATGGCGCCAGGCACTCGACATCATCGAGCGCCTGTGCCAGCGCGTCTTCGCGCCCGGGGAACGGGCGATCGGCGACCATATCGCCCAACTGCTCGACCAGATCGAACAACTCGATCCCGATCACATGCTGGCGACTGAACGGAAGGTCCTGGTGGACATCCGCGACGCCATGCAGGATATCGTCGCCAGCCGCTCGGTTGCCATCGACGCCAGCGAATTCGGCGAGGTGCTGGCAGGACTCATCTACGAGCGCGGCGGGGAGGAGGATGGCGATCTTGCCGGAAGCACGCCCGGGGCATGGCCGCAGCAAGTCTGGGTCGTGGGGCCGGAGGGCATCGACAATATCGAGCGCCACACCGTGTTTTTCCTGGGACTGGACGAAAGCCGCATGCCGGCGCCCGGTTCGCCGCCCTGGCCGCGGATCACGTGGTCCGCGCAAGAGCATATCGAACGCCAGCGTTACCGTTTTCTGGCCGTGGTACGCACAGCGCGGCAGCGCTTGCTGATGTCCTACGCGCGCCAGGACTGGGAGCGTTGCTATCAACCGTCGCCGTATTTCGACGAAGCCGCCTATCTGCTGGGACGCGCCATTGAGGTCGATGCACGTGCGCCGTACGCGCCGCCAGCCACGACCTTGCCGGTGCCGAAACCAATCGATATCAGGCGCGAACGCTACACCTTGTCCGAACTGGCGATATACCGTCTGTGTCCCTATCGCTTCAAGATGGAGGCGCTCACCGATTCGGCCGGCGTCTACGGAAGTACCTGGCAACTCGAATGGCTGGCGCGCGGGATCTGGCTGGCCGAGGCCCTGTATTCGGTGGCGATGCAGGCGCCAGGCCGACATGGCGCGGAAGAATTCCGCAGCCTGATCGAGGCCGCGATCGACGCGGTGCGCCCCGCCGTCAAATCGCGCCTGCCGGGCCTGCGCCCGTTAGCCTGGGTCGGGATCGAACGCTACGTGCGCGATGCCGTTGAGTATCTGCTGCGCCCATCCGGCGCCGACGAACTAGCGGTGCTCGGCGTGTCCGTTCCTCACCCTCGCGAAAAGGTCCGGCCCGTCAATATCGGCGAGCGCCACGTCGAGGTCGCCGCGGAAGTCGATTTCCTCGAAGACCGCGCTCCTTTCGTGAATGCCATCAAGGAAACCAACCAGTCGGCCCTGTGGCTCATCGCCGGAAAAGGCGACCAGTCGATCAGCGAGGACGCCGAAGAGGACGAGGCCCTGTTCAAGACACTGGCTGACGCGGTAAAGTGGTGGCGCGACCTGCGCTTCTGGATGACCATGCAGTCCAAGAAACTGCGCGCGGACAAGGAATTGGAGTTGTCCGACTGCATCCAGAAACTCGAGCGTGGCAAATTCCCCAAGAATCCTGGTGACCATTGCCGTTACTGTCCCGTCATCGAGACCTGTATGGGGTGCAAACCTTGAACACGCCTGCCATGCCATCCACCGAGTATCAGAAGATCAGCGTTACCGACGAGCAGGACGCCATTATTGCCCACCTGCACAGGCATCCGCTGACCCTGGTCAGCGCTGGTGCCGGCGCCGGAAAAACCTATACGACCGTGGCCGGGATCATCGAACTGCTGGGACGCAAGGAGGCGAGCGCCGACGAGTTTGTTCTGATCACGTTCACCAACCAGGCGGCCGATCACTTGCGGCATGCTTTGCACAAAGCGCTCTCCGCGCAGATCGCACATGCACGTGGGCAGTCGGACCGGCGCCTGTACTGGATTGAGCAGCGCGAACGCGTGTCCTCCGCCTATATCGGCACCATCCACGGCTTTTGCCGCCAGGTGCTGACCTTGCACGGCTACGGCGCCGGCATTTCCAGGGAGGCATCGGTCAGTTTCGCTGGCTATGTGCGCAGCCAGGTCATCGAGCAGGTGATCGAGGACTGGCTGGCGCACCTGGAGGCAACCGCGCTGGCCGAGCGCGTGCGCTGCGGCGCCTATCCCGAGTACAAGATACGTAAACTGCTGGGGCGCATGCTGGAGGGAGTGCGCAACCGCGGAATGAACACGCAGCAACTCTTGAAAAAAACGCTGGCGCGGGCGCAGGGACCGCAAGGGGATGTACGCGTCGCGATCGCGCGCCTGCTAGTCGAGGTGGATCGCCGCTACCGCGCGGCGTGCCTGGAAGCCCAACAACTCGACGCGGCCGCATTGCTGGAAAAGACACTCGAATTGTTCCAGTCGGCCGCCGGCGACGAGGTAGCGCAATCGCTTGCCAGCCGCTTCCGTTTCCTGTTCATCGACGAATTCCAGGACACCACCGACACCCAGGCTGCAATCGTCAACGTGCTCGCGCCGCGCATGAAGGTCCTGGTCGTAGGAGATCGGAAACAGTCGATCTACGGCTTCACGGGTGCGGAACCCTCGCTGCTGGAGCGCTTTACCGTCCGACACCGGACCGCCGCGCTGCCGCTGAAGAAGTCGGGGCGACCGACGCTGGCGCTGCTCGAGGCGCAGAACGCGCTCTTCAAAAAAATGCGCGAGCACTTCCCGGAGTTGGACGATCCCCTGGAGGCGAGCGGCCGTAATCACGCGCCGGCCGACAAGTTGCCGCCAATCGTGGTGATCCTCGAACCCGACCACAAACCGAGCGCGGTTGCCGATGCGATGACGCGGATCAGGAACATGCTCGGCGTGGACATGGATCGTTCCCCGGGAGAAGGCGGCCGGCGGCCGATCCGTCCGGCCGACATCGCCGTGCTGGTGCGCACGAACAAGGAGGTCGGCGAGTGGGTCAGGTATCTCGACGAGGCGAACATTCCGGCGCGCTCCGATAGCGGCATCTCGTACGTACGCCAACCGGAGGTGATTGGCATGTACCGTTTCCTGCAGTTGCTCGCCCGTTACCCGGACGACGTGGCCCTGGTCGAGGCCTTGTCCTCCGAGCACTTCAAAGGAATCGACCTGCGTTCGGAAGAAGCACGGATCCTGGCCTATGGCGTTCAACGCGGCAGGCCCCTGACCGACGAGTACGAGCGTAGCTACCCGGAGCATGCAGGCACCGTGCGGGACCTCTTGCACAAGTCGCGCACCGCGACCGTGCCACAGTTGCTCGGCCTGATCGAACGTGCTTTCCAATTGAAGGATCGTTATCGCCGGCGCGACCACGGCAGTGCCGCCGTCAACCTGGACCGTTTGCGGGATTACGCGCGCAACCGTTTCAACAGCGACCAAGCGCTGACCTTGCGCACCTTCCTCGAAATGTTGCAACGCGATATCATAAACGACATGGAAACGCGCGATTTGGCGGAGCAGGATACGCAAGGCGACGGCCACATCACCGTGATGACCGTCCATCGATCCAAAGGCTTGGAGTTCCCGGTCGTTATCCTTCCGGGGATCGAGGAGGACCGCCTCAAACACGCCATGCCCGACTTCATGCCGCATGAACAATACGGGCTCGAACTCAACGTCAAGGAACTCGATATTTTCCCTTCCGCTGACTTCAGGCGCGACTGGAGCCAACTTCAGGAGCATTTTCTGTCCGAAGAGATGCGCTTGTTTTATGTCGCCGTCACGCGCGCCCAGCATATGGTATGCATGTTCGGCGTGAAATTCGAGGAGGGCGACGAGCGATCGAGTGCGCGCAGTTGGCAAGCTGAAGTCCTTGCGGCGAAAGAAGAAATGGAGCAATGCGGCGCCAGGTTCCGCCCGCGCGGCAACGACAACGCACCCGCGCCGGCCGATGCGGGTGAGCAGGAGGAGGGCACTGGTGCTCGCGCAGGCAGCGACGCCACAAGCGCTGCGCATGCCTCGGCACCCCTGCGTTCATCAGCACCGCCACGCTGATAGCGTCGGTTTATTTTACGGAGTAACTGTGCAGTACATTTTCATCTACATCGCGGCGCTGGTCGCCGCCAACATGGGCGTTGCCTGGTTCGGACCGGCTGCAATGCCTGTCATTGCTTTCTTCCTGATCGGTCTCGACCTGACCTTGCGCGACCGCCTGCATGATCGTTGGCGCGGTAGACACCTGTGGCCGCGCATGCTGGGCCTGATCGTGACTGCGGGTGTGGTGTCGTATTGGCTTAACCCGGCGAGCGGGCCGATTGCGCTTGCATCGGTAGTTGCGTTCGGTCTCGCGTCATTGGCCGATGCGGCGGCCTATCAAGTGCTGGCAGGACGCTCCTGGTCCGTGCGCGCGAACGGCTCGAACGTGGTCGGGGCCACCGTCGATTCGCTGGTCTTCCCGCTCATGGCCTTCGGAGCCGTGCTCCCGCCGATCGTGCTGGCGCAGTTAGTGGCTAAGGTTGCTGGCGGCGTGGTGTGGGCGATGATGATTGCCTGGCTAACTCCTATTGCACGGCCTGGCGTCTCCGATCCACTCGCATGACCCCGGGGACATGCCTTAACGAGGGCGCTGCAATATCCAGTGAACGCCTTCCGCGAACGTCGAACCAACGACGCTTGCTTCGGACGCCTGATCCTCTCGATGCCAGTACGGACGAAAACGGCCGGGCACCAGCACGGTAGAGCACCCTGCGGCTTTGGCAGGAATGACATCCCTGTCTATCTGGTCACCGATGATCACGACCTCAGCAGGTGAAAATCGCAGGCGCAGGCGCTCGAACTGCGCCCTGTCTTTGGTGACCTCGAAAATACCGGACACCAGGTCGGTCAGCGAATAATGCAGCAGGATTTTCTTCTGCTTTTCGATTTTCCCCTCGGTCAGAACATACGGGAGTATTCCGGCTTGGCGAAGCTGCTCCAGACCGTCTCGAACCATCGGTAATAGCTTTGGGAGACGTCCAAGCATGGCGAAGTACTCTTCCACGGCTAGGTCGATTGCCGATTGCTCCAGGCTTGACGAATGGCCTCCTCTGCATACGACCGTTGCAGCCGTCGAGGGGTCGGTGCCGTGCAGTGCCATCTCCAGCGCACGCACCAGCAAGGTCGGCGGATATTTAAGATGCGCATGATGGATCGCGGCCAGCGCCTGGTCATATCGCCTGACGAACTCTAGACGATCGTCTTTCGTATAGGGCTCCGCCGTCATTTTCTCGACACTGGACAATAGGCGAAGTTGGGCGTCGGAAAACACCGAATCGGTGTCCCACAGGGTATTATCTGCGTCTGTCAAAACAACTGGATTTACCATTTTTTTTCCTTAAGTGCGCAATGTCAGTGACAGCATGTTCATTGCCCCGAACCAGGCGCCGGCGTCGACAAGCCGACGCCGTCGGCAACTGGCGGCGCTATTGCCCGTGCCTGGCCACTGTCTTGCATCGGCACCGTCGATGCGGCTATCACCAGGATGATGGTCCATGCAATCAAGACCTTGATTGCGTTTTGCAGCAACTTTTGCGCCGGATGCAAATACCGTACCTTGTCACTGGCTTTAAAGGCGATTAAATAGGTTTCGACAACGTAATGCTTGACCGCGAGCGTGACCAGGTCCTTGGGTATGGCGCAGAAACTCCGGGCCCAGACAGCCGGTTCGGTACTGGCAATCTGTTTGAAGAAAAAGAAAGACCGCATTTTGTCGGTTACCACTTCCGCTTCTTTCGTGGTTACAAAACGGGTTTGCATCGCATAAAAGCTGATCAAGGCGCCAGTGACGACCATCAGGAAAAACAGTACGAACACGATATAGAACACAGGAACAATAATGGCCTGCCATGTGAGTTCCGAAATTGGCTGTAGCGGAAACTTGTCGATCATTTTCGCGAACACCGTTCCCGCCGCGGCGGTCAGGAAAGCCATGATGGTCAGCAGTCGGGCTGTTTTCTGGTCCTGGTATTCGGTCGCCGCCTTTACCTCCTCGTAACTTGCTTTTGCCTGCGCGAGGTGATACTCCGCCTGCTCCACGCTATCGAAGCCCAAGTCTTTCAATTCATCGTTGATCCTGGCGATCACGGTTTTTACGCTGATCTGCTTGTCGATATCCCCAACCGGATAATGTCCGATTCCATGGCTACGAAGGGCGTCTATCGTCGCTTTGAAAATTCCGACCTCGGCTTCTTGATGTTGATTCATTGTTATTCCTGGCAGTTGGTAACGCGTATGTGCGTCATTTCAAGCGATTGTCGGCATTGTCGGAGACCACGGTTCCGAGTCCTCAGCCTTATTCTAGCTGCTGTAACTATCTTACAACATCATCCGGCCCTGGACCTGGACTTTCATTGTTCAGATGTCATATGTTTGGGACAGGACCGACCGTGTTTCGTCCCCAACGGTGAACTTAAGCAAAGGATCTTCGCGCCTGGTGAGAATTGAATAGTTTTTGAGGAGGAAATCTTCTCTATAATGAGGATTTCCTCTGAGTAATACTCAATGGGTGATGCCGGTACTCAAGCGCGCACGGAATTCCTGTACTGGGACTGCACCACGGCCCCCGGCGCCAGAAAAGACGTCCGCGAAAACATGCACTCAAACCTGAGTGCTTTAGCAAACCGCTACCGCCGCAACGGTTTCATGCCCGGCTATGACACGCCGGAGCAAATGCTCGACGGTGTCTTCGCGCTTTTGCTGCCCGAACGGCGCCCGGTCGACTTTCTCGTGTCCCGACTCGGCGAAGACCAGCTCATGCTGCGCCCGGCAGCGGCGCTCCCCAGTCATCAGGCGGCTTGGCCGGAAGGAATCGTGCTGGCTCTGCGTGGGCGTGTCGACCGCCGCTCGAAAATGCTGCGTGTAAATGGCTTGGTCAGCCTGCATGATCACCATGCGCGCGATTTCGAGCGCACCGTTACCGTCGTGCCGGTGCGCGACAGCCTGCAGGCGCGTAATCCGACCGACAACCTGCTGGCGTCGATGTGGTTCGATACTTTGTCGTCGATGGGGGAGGTGACAGGCCCCAAGCTCCAGGAATGGAGCGATTATCTCGAGTGGAAGCGCAAGCTGATCGACGCCGGCGTCGCCGGCGCGCGCTACGTATCGCGCTCCCTCGAAGCCGACGGCACGTGGATGTTTTCCGTCGTGCTAAGCGATTCGCCTAAACGCCGCTTTATCGAGAAAGCCCTGCGCCAACGCGGCGTGGGTGCTTTCTCGCTGGATCACTCGGAATTGCCATGGGAACTGAAATGGGCCGACGTCAAGCGCGGAAAGCGATGCGCCCTGGGGGAGATGCCCCGCGCTCTAACGCCCACGCCCTTCGCTGGCCCAGTGCCGCCCGAATTGCGGGACGAGTTGCCCACCGCTGAACTTCACCTCTACCGTTATTCCCTGTCCGACCCCGACAAGGCAGAGTTCGAAACGCTGTGCGAGCAGCGCGGCGTGGAGGAAGCCTGCAAGACCATGGAGGCGCGTGTGCCCGAACAGGGTTTCATCGCACCCGATGCCGAAGGCGACCGTTCGCTGGTCAAGCGTCAGCAGGGCGAAATCAGGGAATTGCGCGACAACCCCGGACAGGCGCCGTTCCTCGCTGCCTATCTGTTCGACATCCAAAAGGCGCAGCAACCCGCCGAGGACGACGCGATCGGTGACGACGAATGGCTGCGCGGCGGGATGAACGCCGACCAGCAAGCGGCAGTGCGCATGATGCTGAATACGCGCGAGATTTCTTTGATTCAGGGTCCGCCCGGCAGCGGCAAGACCACGATGATCGCCGAGGCGATTTATCAGCTGACGCGCCGCGGCAAGAAGGTGCTGCTGGCATCGCAGGCGAACCTGGCGGTCGACAATGCGCTGGAGCGCCTGTCCGACGTTCCCACGATTCGCGCCATTCGGCTTGGGAAAAAAGCGGATCAGTCGCAGCCTTTCGCGGAGTCGAACGCGGCCGCCAGCCACTGGAGAACGGTTGCTACGGCTTGCCGCAGGCGGTATGTCGACGCTTGGGACGCGGAGGAAGCGCGTTTCAAGGAGCTGCAAATCCGGGTCGACGAACTGGCGCTGTTAAGCACCGATCATGCCACCGCCCTTGCCGGCGTGGGCAAGGCCGGCGAACGTGCCGCGGCGGGCACCGCGTCACTGGCTGCGGCACGCCAGGACTTGGCCGCCGCAAGGAAGGAGGACGAACTCCTGGACGAGGGTCGGCGCTTCCTGCGCTGCGTTCACGACGCCGATGCCTTGTGGAGCGGCAGCTTGCCATTGTGGCTGTGCGCGCCTTTGCATGCACGCCTGAGCGAGGCGCATGGCCTACTCGACGCCGCTGGCGTCCATACCGGCCAAGCCTTCGGCGTGCTGGATCCCTTGGCCCTTGCCGCGCAATCGCAGGATCTGTACCTGTTTGCGCGTCATCTCGGGCGTCTTGCGCAGTTGGTTCCGGGTATGAGAAATGAACTGCAGCGGCTGGAGCAGAATACCAGCGGTCAACTCGTTACAGCCGAGCATGAGCGTAGGATCCGCCTGTTAAAAGAGGAAAGGGCCCGCCTGATCGAGCGCTTCACCAGCGGCGACAGCGTTCCAGACCTGCAGACGCGCATGAATGCCTGCAATGCCGAGTTGCGGGTGCTCGAGCAATCCGGTGGCCTGGACCGCGGTTGGTACGAACGCGTATTCCAGCCCGACGTGGACGTTTTCGACAAGGCGGCCACACCTGCCCATGTTGCGAGACGGCTGGCGCAGGGCGCGGCGGCGATCGAGGCGGCACAGGAGGCAGTGGCCCAAGCCTGGCGCCATGCGCAAGGCCTGCTTGCGGAAGCTGCCGGGTGCGCGCCGGACCTGCCCGGCCTGGAAGAGCATGTTTCGCGGGAGGAGCGACAATTACGCGACGCTCATCACGACATGCTGAACGAGGAGCGCCACTACCAGGCGGTCCTGGCGCGCCTGCGCCGCCTCGCGCCCGACCGCCCCGCTGCGCCTGGCGTGGCGCAGCATACCTGCGACGACTTGTTGCGCGGGGTCCGTGAAGAACTGGCCCAATGCATTGCTGCACGCCGGCAAAGCGACGGCGTACGTACCGAGTGGGCGCCGATCCTGCAGGAGTGGATCGCCGGTTTGCAGAAGTCATCCTCCGGGGTCGCGAGCGGTTACCTGGGAGATACCTTCCGGACCAAGTGCAACGTGGTGGCGGTGACCTGCAACGAGTCGCGGCGCACCTTGAACGACGCCGGCCACCAAAGTTTCGACGTGGCGATCATCGACGAGGTCAGCAAGGCGACCCCGCCCGAACTCTTGATGGCGATGTCGATGGCGCGTGCGATCGTGCTGGTAGGCGATCACCGCCAGTTGCCCCCAGTCTTCAAAGAAGGGGTGTCAGCACAGGAGCAACTGGAAGAGATGGAGGAACAGGCGGAGAGCGGCGATGCTGAGGATCGGCAGGAAGTGGCGCTGACGGCCGAGAACATGAAGCGCTACGAACACCTGGTGTCGGCCTCGCTGTTCAAGCAGCATTTCGAAGATGCGGCGCCATCGCTCAAGTCCTTCCTGTTGACGCAATATCGCATGCATCCGCAAATCATGGATGTGGTCAACAAGTTTTACGAGAACCGCTTGAAGTGCGGCCTAGCTGACCCGGATGGCTTGCTTCCAGAAACCCGCAAGCAGGACGTGCGACTGCATGCGCTGACCCTCAAGGGGCCGGGCGGCGACGCGTATCTGTCCCCCGATCAGCACGTTCTGTGGGTCGATTCGGGGCGCACCCCGGCCGGCGAGTCGGCGCACGAATCCAAGAGCCTCAGTGGCGGCAAGTCGAACGACGCCGAAGCGGCACTGGTCGTCAAGATGCTGCGCGATATCGACGCCGCCTGCCACGCGCAGGGCTATGGCGCCGGCGGCCGCGCGTTGAAAGATGTCGGCGTCGTCAGTTTCTATAATCAGCAGGTCCGCATCATCAAGAACCTGATGACCAGAGTCACCCGTGGACAACATGCGTTCAAGGCGATCAAGGTCGAGGTCAACACCGCGGACAATTATCAGGGCAAGGAAAAGCCCATCATCCTGGTGAGTCTGGTACGCAACCCGCCGCACCGGCTTTCCAAGAAAGCCAATACCGCGCGCTTCGAGCGGATCAACGTCGCCTTTTCGCGAGCGCAGGAGTTGCTCGTAATCGTCGGCGCGGCCGAGGTCTTCCGCAACTATCCGGTGACCCTGCCTAATCTCGATCGGCCGGGCCAGACGACCAAACCTATCTACGGTCAGATTCTCGACGAGATCAGCCTGGGCGGCGGCTTCCTGCACCCGCTGCAGGTCGTCGATCAACAAGACTACCAACAGTTGATGCCGGAGTTGGGTCCGTCAGCCGGCAAACACACAGGCCGGCCTGCGTTCCCTCCACGTGAGCGGCGCCCGACCAACAAGAGGAAGCAACCATGAGCGGCGCCGTTCGACTGAGCCTGGGCGTGCCGGTACAACGTTTCAACGTAACGGTGCAACACTCGACCCCGCGTATTCCGAATCCACTGGAAACCGCGCTGATCCACATCGTGCTGAGACTGGGCGGCTTGCCCCACTACCGCGAACGCCCGTTGGCGCAACTGTTCACTGAGATGTTGTGTATTCCGCAGCCCGAATTGTGGTTGACGCCGATGTTGGAAGAGTTGACCGACATCCGCCTGCTCACCTGCGAGCGTCATCTGGACGAGGTCGGCGCGATTCTGCTCGGCGATCTTGCCCTGACCGAACGTGGTCAGAAAATGGTCAACAGCGGCAAACTGCTGGGTCGTCCCCAGCGCATCACCCTTTCGTGGTGCTGGGACCCGGTTGCCCTGGAGGTGCGTAGCGCACAGGCATGGGAAGGGCTTTCCTGGCAGGCGCCTGCGCTGGCGCTGCGGGCCGACGCTTACCAGGATATCTTCCCGATCGAGGCATTCCGGACCGACCTAGTGAATGCCTCATGGTACCGCGCTGGCGAAACGGAAATCGAGGCAGTCACCCCGGCGGGCGGACCTGAACTCCGGTGGGAATCGGTTATTGTCGAGGCCGCCCTCAACGGCACTCGCCTGAACAGCACCTGCACGCGGCCGGCCGTGCGCGCTTACCTGCAAGAACAGGAAGACGCAGCAATCACGGATGGGCTCGCCGCCGCCGTATTTGGCGAGGCCTATGCCGACTTCGACGACTGGGAGCAGGTTGTTCCGACGGGCGATGACAAGATATTCCCGCTCGCGCACATCGCCGACTTGCTCGACAATGCGCGCGAAGTCGCATTCGACAACATCGCCCTGAATACATTCGATGGGATCGAACAAGCATCAGTCGGCGGCCTGCGTGTCCACTATTCGGAAACCGACGAGCCTGCCGAGGTCGGGTCGGGTACCGACGCAGGGCATTTCATCGTCAGCGGGCGCGTCATGCCGGTACCCGACTGCAGTATCGTCGCCGATGGACGCAGTTGGCGCCTGTGCCGGGTAGCGGTCAGTATCGGCCGAACAGCGACAACGGTGCCGGTTGCGCTCCAGTTAAGGGTCACTCAGGCAGTCGCCAATCCCGCACTGGCGCAGGAACTACTGGAAACGCGCGACCCCGTACAGATTTCCGCGGCACTCAGACTGGATGCGGCCAAGACCTGGCCCGCGCTCCTGCATGGTTTGCGTGGCGCCCACAAGGGTAAGGCTTGCCTCGATGTGGTGCTGGCATGGATTACGGAGATGTTGACGCAAGACTCCAAGTCAGCCAGGGTTCTTGACCGAAAAATACTGCAAGACGTCTTCGCGCAAGCGCTGCGCGAGCACGGACCCATCGGCATGCCCGGCGAATTCACGACGTGGCGTATCGCCCTGCAGGCTTTGGAACCCCCCGATCCCCGATCCGTGCTCGAACAATTGCTTGACGCCGCCTATCCAGCCATCAGCATCGCGGCGCTGCACAGCATGACCGACGAAGCGCGCAAGGTCGTCAAGGACTACTGCATCCCGTATTCGCCTGTCGTGTATGCCGGCCCGCTCGTATCCGAGTTGTTGGCCTTGGCCAGCCTGGACCGGGTGGAGCGCGCACTGCGCAATCCGAACCCGTTCGAGCATCAGCTACGCGCTTTGTGGAAGGAGGGTGCAGGGCTGGCGCGCATGCTAGGCACGCCGCTCCCAATCGCTGCGCCGCCACCGAATGCGCTGGCGAAAATCCTTCGGGACAGAAAAAGCGAAGCGTGTATCGCTGCAATCCGGCAGTGGCGCCAAGCCCTCGACGGTTTCTACCAGTTTGCGCGCGTGGAGGCGCCTGATCCGGCCTCCCCGTTGGAGATTTGCCGCATTGGCCTGCTCGACTGGGAAGATCAACTGGTACGCGCCGCCGCCAATGAATCCGGCCAGTTCGACCATGTTTTTGTGGCCGACACGAATGCGCTGATTAATCTGCCGGACCTGCCCTTGAAGATGACAGGTAACGTGCTGTTGGTGCTGCCGCAAACGGTGCTCGACGAGCTCGATCGGAAGAAACGCGATCCCGCACTGGCCCAGGCCTGTAATCAGGCGGCGCGGCTGTTGCGCGACATGCCAGCCAGCCGACGCCGTTACGAGGACAGCGATCTGACACGCCTGCCGGCCGACTTCGAAGATACCCCCGACAACCGAATTCTGTCAGTGGCGATGAAATATCACCACCCGAACCTGCGCTTGATTACCGACGACAGCATCCTCATGACCAAGGCGGAAAACATGAAGATTACCGCGGTAAAGATCGATCGCTTCGGCGGTCATGCCGCGCGTACCGGGGCGTCACGCCAGGCTGACAAGCCGGGTCAACATAAAAAAGGACGAGTTGCATGAGTCATTCAGCAGAGTACGAGTGGCGCCAACGGCAGGAAGAACGCCGCCGCCAACACCTGAGCCGCATCCGTTCGGTCACCGCAGATTTCACCGAACGTTATGAAGGCGTGTTGGCCGATATCGCCAGACAAGGTCTGGACGCGGCCATGCCTAACGAATTCGCATCCCTGAAACATCAGGTGGCAGAGCTGCGGCAGTTGTTGTCGAGTGATCCAGAGCGCGCGCGGGCGCTCAGCCTCGCGCTCGGAAACGAGGTGCATGCCTTGCCGCGCCTGGCGCGGCAGGCGCGCCAGCATGCGCAGGAAGCCGATGCTGCGCGGCGCAGGACACTAGGCGGCGAACTGGCCTCCCTCCTCGACCGTAGCTTCCAGGCGATTGCAGATCCGGTGGCGCGCGATTTTGCCTACTCGGCGGCGGCGGGCATCGACGTGGAAATCAAGGCGCGTGTCGCACAGGATGCGCATCTGGAAACGTTTCACGCGCAGCTCACCGCACGCATGGCGCAGATCGTCGCCAAGGCGGAGGCGGACGCCGGCGAATGGAAACGCATGCAGCGCGCCGCACAGCGCGACGCGGTGCGCTCCGACGTGCTCGCCGAGGTCAAGACCGTGGCGCTGGGCGGCAACGCGGCAGTGAACAGCGATGCGCGCACTCGCTTGGAAGGCGCGATGGAACTGGTCGGCAACGACGACGCTGGCTTCGACGCAGCCCTCGAAGCCGCGCTCGATTGCGCGGACCAGGCCGTTGTCGATGAAGAATCGCGCCGCGTCGCGGTACGGGCAGTCTACGAGTCGCTGATGCAGGCTGGGTTTGCCGTTGACCAGCCGTGGCTGGAGGAGGGCAGCGGCGGTAGCGTGGTGGTTAGTGCGCGCAAGCCTTCCGGCGGCCAGGCGCAATTCAGGATCGGCGCCGAGGGCGGACTGGTCTACAAATTCGACCATTACGAAGGCGCCGCTTGCAAGCAAGACTTGAACGCAGTACTGCCGATGTTGCAGGAAATTTACGGCATCACGCTGTCGAATGAGCGCGTGTTGTGGGACAACCCCGACCGTCTGTCGCGCGATGCGCGTCCGTTGGATGACCGGGAGGCGC
>Ga0265798_10003121_pt1 | contig 23846 bp, 30 predicted proteins | sample P3T30metagenome_FD_192430 | JGI IMG/M metagenome (GOLD analysis project Ga0265798, IMG submission 192430) | Plant litter microbial communities from East Loma Ridge, Irvine, California - P3 T30 | ecosystem: Environmental > Terrestrial > Plant litter > Unclassified | place: USA: California... | reverse complement strand
GAGCTGGTCAACGCCTCGGATGTTCACAGACGGGGACCGCGCACGCACACTGAGCTCCTGGATTCTGACAGAAGCACCGGACGATTCGTGGCGGTCTGCATTGCGGATCGATAGGTGTAGGTAGCCGACTCATGATATCAACACTACGTCTTCACTAATGCATCGCCGGCGGAAATGTAACGCCGTTTGCAGATGCTGCTGTGATCCGTGACATTTGTTTATATAGGACGATAGATAGCCTGTGTTCAATTCGAGAGAGCGTCCATTTCACCCGAGTCCATTGGGGTGGCTTACGGCAAGCACATCGCTCTCAATCATGGCAATGCCGGTATGGTCCTTTAGGAGACGGGTGAAAAGGCGATGAAGCCGGGTGTCCGGATCGTCACGGAGAAATCTAAGAACACGATCGTTACTGTAGACTCTTGCTTCGCCAACAACAAACGAAACCTCGAAATCATGGTTATTGACCGAGCGTCAGCGAAGACAGTCTACGTGTATTTCTATCTTCTTGTCTCACAATAACAGCCGAAGATATAGCTGGCTAGCTGGCCGAGAACGTCGGGTTTCGCCGCCGGCCCAAAGTCTAGATCAGCCCTCAGCGCGCCTGTTTTGTGCGCCTCTTCAGATGGTGTAGCCGCTATACCAGAACAAGACGGCGGGTATTCACTCGTACCCCGCGGTCTTCTCCATGCGCTCTCGGCGCTCTCCAGATCAGCCCGCCACGTTCTTTCGAAGGTTCCCAAACGGCGCAGAACCGAGAAACCGGACGAACAACACTCTGTGCCTTGCGCCTTGCAGCTACAGCCGCAGCTGGTTCATGCTCGCGGGCTGGCGCCACGTTCCTAGTAACTACCTACACCATGTGCCGAAGCGTTCTGGCTTTTCTAGTAAGCGAGGTGGTGGTGGCCAGCGTACAACTTTGCGGACATGGAGAGCCGCTGGCGCTGTGCAGAGAACGCCCTAGACTACCCATCAGGTGACTGACAAGACGGCTGGGCTTGTGTGCGGTGAGCGCTATGGCTTCGGTACATGTCAAGGCGGAGGCATATATGTAGCAGAGCCGCTCCATTGCCTACTGCTGCCAGCTCTGTACCTATTCCCGCCTCGAACTGAAACGCACACTCAAAGCTGGAGCGTATACACATCACCGAAAGACAGACAGACAGACAGACAGACAGACGAACAGCCACACAAGCACAACAATGCCGCCATGCATAGAAAAAGCGCGCGCGATAATGCGCGTCCTCGCGGTCGACATGTGGAACCAAAAAGCGAAACACGAACGCACCAGGCTGTGGCGGATGTACTGCTCGCCGCAGATCAAAGCGTACACGCCAGATGGAGGAGAGAGTACGGGGTATGAGGAGGTTTGTCGTTGCCCTTTTGCACTTTTGCCTCTGACTTTACTCGCATGCATGCGAGGCTCGCAGCTTTTGGAACTAGAATCAATTGCTAACGTGTATGGCAGTGCGACTCACATTACGAAAAGCTGCGCGCCAACAACCGCCGGGACTGGACCTTCGAGCTCACTGGTGACCTCTACCTCATCGGCAACACCTTCATGCAGACCTGGTTCTTCGGCAAAGGCGTCGAAGGCGTTGAAGGCTGGACCGTCCTCACCGTCAACGCCCGCGGCGAAGTGATCTCTCTCCATGGCGTGGTAGAAGATGCGCGGAATATCAGCGTGCGGCAAGAGCAGGAGCCGACGAATCCTCCGCCTGTGGTCGCGCTCAACTGCACGACATCTTCTTCTGCGGCTGGTTATGCAGGATTCGATGTCGCAGCGCCGGGCTGCTGTTTTGCCGCTTGATGGCCGCGGTACAGTTTTGCACGCTGCTATGACACACACACGCCTTTCTGTTTCGTGTTTTGCGATTCTTTTTTGGTACTTCACGATGCTACTACGATAACGACATACGATTTTATTTTGTATATAGATATGAAAGCTGAAAGGCAATTTCCGCAAAAAGGATGACGTTTGTACACGCTGGTTTCATTTACATACTGACAAGTTCAGGCTGTAGGCTGTAGCGACCGGTCGCTGCGCTCTACGCTGCAGAAGTGTTTCGTATAAACAAAAAATTGACGGCGAAGAGAATGGCGTAAAGTACATGATGGACATGTCTAAGTCCCTTCGACTTTCCCGGCGTATGTGCGTTGATCGGCGTGTTCGGCTCCAAAGAAGAGAATCTTAGATGATTTGGAGGTCAGGGAGGCTGGAGTCGACAAGATCAGAAATCTCAGAAAGACCGGAAACGCCCCCGGTAAGACCGGAAAGACCAGAGTTAGTACCGGTGAGAGCAGAAAGACCAGAGTTGCCACCAGTGAGATCAGAGAGAGCAGGGACGTCAGACAGCTGCCTCTTCTTGATGCCAGCAGCTTCAGCAGCGGCTTTGAGACTGTCCTCGACCTGGCCAACAATCTTGCCTGCAACCTTGGAACCAGCGTCGGGCGAAGCTTCAAGCGTGAGGCACACAGAAGTCAGGACTCGACAGACTTTCTCCGCTTCAGCAAGAGCATCAACTGATCCTGATTTGGCGAAATCGCTAGCAACAGAGCTCGCGAGGTTGGCAAGGTCAGACAGTTGCATCTTCTCCTTGCTGCCAGCAGCTTCAATACCAGCTTTGACGCTCTTATCAACCTGGGAAATGATCTTTCCTGCAAGCTTGGTACCTGCGTCTTCCGAAGCTCCGAGGGTGTGGCTCACAAAGCCAAGGACTTTCCAAGCTTTCTCCGCCTCAGCAACATCATGAGTTGATCCCCAGCCACTAAGGGATTTTGCAAGAGAGCTTGCGAATCCGGTGGCACCAGACAGTTGCCTCTTTCCCTTGCCAGAGACGCTGGCGCTAACGGCGGTCTTGGGTCCTTGGCCAACCAGGCCGACGATATTACTTGCAAGGTCGACACCAGCGTTGTCCGAAGTTCCAAGGGCGGTACTCACAGATCCAAGGACTTTGGCTGCGTTCTCCAGATCAGCAGCAGCGTCGGCGCTGCCATCAACTGATGCCTAGCTGCTAATTGAGCCAACAAGGATGCTTGCAAAATCATCGAGGCTACCGTTCGCAGAGCCAGAGCCAGAAACAGAGCCTTTGGCAGGAGCGGTTGGCGATGTAGAGGTTGCGGCGGCGGGACTGGCATTGGACGGCTGGGTACTGGCCGCGGCGTTCTCAAAGTAGTCTTGAGGAGCGGCGGCGGCGGCGGCGGCCACAAGGAGGGAAATGGCGACGAAGCTCCTCATGTTGATTGCGTTGGCTGATCGGTTGCTGATTGAGCAGTGGGAAACTTGATTGGCTTTTTTGCGTAAAGAGTGGATTGTATCAGGTCGACTAATGAACGGAAAGTGAGTGTTGTTGTGTGATGGTGAGATGCAGCGATGTGGAAGTGGGAACAGGTCTTTATACCTGTGAATTCCTACTTGATGTCCATAAAAGACGGAAGTCTGGAGGAGTCGAAGCCAGTAGCTTGCAGTCCTGGAGCCGTAAGCTCCGCGGTGATGTTGCGACGTTCCAGGCGTATACCAGTTCGGTTGTGCCCGGTACCTGGAAATACCCTCCACCATTTGGAGCAGAAGTTCAACTTCACGAAGCATGTTCGAGCTAACGATCCAGAGCGCCGAGCGACGTGCTAATTTATGTGTTCCTGTGTGAGGCCTGTATGGTATGACTTGACAGTTGAAAGATGGGCGTGGTGAAAGCCCTGGAAATTCCTAATCGTGCGGTGTAGTTTATCTGCTGTAGTACGATGGGTCTTTACAACGAGAGACCTGTATCTATATTTTGCTGTCATACAGTAGGCATCCAGATTGATAGGCTCATTCGCAGTGGCCAACCACTGCATTGGCCATTTCTTAGTATCCGAGTCTTTCCAAGGTTAGGGCGTGAAGACGTCAATTGGAGCGTGAAGACAGATCATCAGTGTGACGCCTTCCAGAGACGGTATGTAAGTCACAACTCCGCTGCGTGACCGGTAAAGTAATTTCGTAAGCCATATTTCGATATGCAACCTGCAGATACTAGCCGACGGTTAACCTTGGTTGTCGTAAGACAGCATGATCAGGTTTCATGATGTGATGACATGAAGAAGAAGAAGAGATAATTCCCAATTGTTGATGTCGTCGTGACAATACCAGGGGCACTACCAACGGGATGCAGATCGGCCACAGTTTGTGTGTGTATATTCCATCCGGAGAAGCGGTGTTTGGTACGATGGGGGAACGGGAACGGATGAAGTGACGGTGTGGTTAAGTGTTTCACTTCAGTGCAGTGGCGATCGCAGACCCGGCCCGAGTGCTGTCGCGTGAAATGCCATGCCCGTTTCTCCATTGTTATTGCCAGAGGACTCTTGGCGCTTAGACTAGCCGGCAGCCAGCCAGCCTTCGGTCGCCCTCCGATCAAACTACCTACGATGTTCCGAACGCACCGTTTGCGGGCGGATGTTCACCGTGACGAGTATGGACACTCGCGCGATTACTCACTCCCGACGGCGGACTATCGCATATCCCTAGTGTTAGCGACAAATACCGAAGGGTTGACTGATCGGCTTATGTACATATAAGAATAAGGCGCCCCGACTTCGTTACTGTACCACAATCTTTCTGACCGGAATACACCTTTCAATCACACAGGACCCATACGACCACCTAGTCTCCCAATCATCTGATCGTCGCGATACACCTATCAATTATTCTGGTCAATCTACTCCGCTGATCGCACGACTCGCCCATCATGGGAAGCACACCCGCGTTCACAGTCTCGAATCCATGGCGAGACCGCATTCTCAGAGGCGAAATTTGCTCGGTCATGTCCTGCAAGTTCTTCGTCAGCAACGAAGTCGCCATGATGGTCAAGATGGCCGGCATTGACGGCATGTTCATCGACATGGAACACTCCGTCTTGACCATCCGCGACGTATCACAGCTCATTCTTGCGTGCAACTACGTCGGAGTCAGCCCCATCGTCCGCATTCCCTCTAAATCGCACTGGCATCTCAGTCGAATTCTGGACGCTGGTGCGGCAGCAGTCGTCATTCCGCATTGCGAGACCGTCCAGCATGTCAAGGATATTGTCAGAGACGCCAAATACGCCCCACTCGGCATCCGTGGCTGTGCCAACAACCAGCCTGCATTGAACTTCCAATCGGTACCGACGCTAGTCCAGAACGACCTCCTGAACAGAGAAACCATGGTGATTCCCATGATCGAAACACCTGGCGCAGTCGAGCTTGCAGACGAGTTCTTCGCCGTCGAGGGTGTGGATGGTATCTTGGTCGGCTCGAACGACCTCTGCACAGATCTCGGTATCCCTGGGCAGTACGATAACCCATTGTACCTCGACGCTGTGGAGAAGATCATCGCTGCTGGTGTCAAGGCGGGCAAGCCGATTGGCATCGGCGGCATCGGTGGCCGTCTCGATCTCCTCGAGCGTTTCTTTGCGCAAGGTGCGACATGGTCTCTGAGTGGCGGCGACGGATCCATCCTTCAAGCTGGCATGAACAAGATTGGCAAGGCTTATGCAGAGATGGACCAACGCATTCAGAGCGCGTGCAAGGCATAAGCGTCGGGGCAGCAATCATGTAGATTTTTAACGATAGATATGAGAAAAATGTATGTGCTCCAACTGAACAAGTAAAGCGTTCTTGTACCTCAGCCTGTGCCTGGTGTATGTCGAGCTTCCTGGGAAGACATGTGCTGTTACCTGTATAAGAATCTATAGTGGTAAAATGAATAGAAGAATCTTAGAACCAGTGACGACGCAGTATCGAACATCTGACAGAGAATTCTATACGGCTGTGCTGATTCCAGCTTTTTATAAGACATCATGCAAGTGGATCGCCGTCGCCTTGTGAAGCTCGGATTATCTTAGTGAGCTGGGCAGATGGAAAAGACTCCCGAATGCATCATCATTGAAACACACGACTTGGACACAATAGCTTTGAACGAGATGTTCGTGAACAATACATACAGAAGAATGTGGGAGCAATGCAAACTCTGGGTACCCTCTGACCCATCAGCTCTAGCCTAACCAATGTAGCGGAATCCTTCGGCCTTGTCTGCATGGTTGGCAGTGTCGGGTCGGGTTCCTGGCGCCGGCGGTCCGCCTTCTTTTTTGTCACGGCGGGCGTTCTCCCATTTGATCAAACCCATGTAGACAAACGTGAAGATCATGCCAGCGACGGTAAGCGAGACTTCGACAGCTGCTCCCTTCGTGTATCGCGGACCTTCGGATGCTGGGAACAGGTATCCGGAGCCAATCCTAGAGGATGATTAGCGTGCGTTCTATGGCTGGATGCGACGGCGGTTACTTACGCGACGGCTTGCGCAAGTGCGACTGCAAGGGGTACGGCAACAGCACGCCTTGACTCGCTACCGGCGTTGTTGGCGGACCATGTGACGATCAAAGGAGTACAAACTAGAGATATCAGTCAGCGGAGGTTTTAACGGGTTGACTGGTGAATGCTTACTATAGTGACCGGTCTCCGCAAGAATCAAAGCGGCAAAATGGGCGGGCTTGTTGCTAGTAGGAGCACCGAGGAATATTGCAAAGCCTACGATCAAGAGGATCCAGCCAAATTGGGTCGGCCAGCCACGGCTTCCGAATCTGTCTGAGGCCTTTGCGACCAGAATCATACACTGAATAATCGTTAGCCATGTGTCATCATGTCAAGACAAGTACGACATACGACTGCGGCCGAACCATAAGGGGCCAAGGTGGCGATCTGTGCCGTGGCACCTTTGAAACCGTTCTCGCTGAGAAGTGTTGGGAGATAAGCACTCAGAGCAGCACCTGTGATTTGCTGGCACATGTTGATGAGCATAGCTAGATTTTGCGTCAGTACAGATCGTGGAGTATATAGCTGGAATCAGCAGCTTACGCATGACCTGTGGCCAGCGGTACAATGCACCGCGCGCCTGCTTCCAGTTGATCTCCTTGACTTCTGGACCCATGCTCATGTAGCGCTCGTACATCACTGGTATTGTTAGCTATGTCCTTAATGTTCTTTCCATTGTGCTTACGATAATCCTTCTCTTCGGCTGTGAACCATCTGCAGCTGGCAATGTCATCCGGTAGTACAATGATAGCGATGATAGCGACAGCCACAGTAGCACCTCCCTCGATCAAGAAGAGGATGCGCCATGATTCAAGGTGGGCGTGGACGAAGGAGACACCGTAGGCGACGATGCCGTTAACGAAGCCGCTATGCGTTGTCAGACAGGTTCGTGCGTGAGAAGTCGTGTTTGCCTTACCCCAGTGGAGCCATCGCTAACCATACGGCAACTCGAGTGCCTAGCTTCTCTCTTGCGTAAAATCGTGACAGGAAGACCTGGATGAGTGGGGAAAATCCAGCCTCTAAGGATGTGTTAGTAACGTCTGTCAAGAGCTGGCAATACTCGCCAGGAGCAGCAAGAAACTCACCTCCTAGTCCAATGAAGAATCTGCAAACGAACGCGCCTGCGTAGTTCTGTACACCAGCAAAACACGTAGCGGCGATACCCCAGAGGAGAGCGCAGAAGGTAAGCACCGAAACCATGCGTGTACGCTTTCCAAGCAGAGCAAATGGAACCACTGTAGCGTGTTAGCCTCGATCTCTTTGCGTGCCTGGTTGTGATACTGACTGAATGGAGCATAACTGACGTAGTACAGCGAGTTGAGCAGCGCGTAGGTGTCACCTTTGGGATCGCTACCCAGATCCTTCATCATGCCGAGCGACTTTGCATTACCCAGATTACTCTTGTCTAGCGACGAACAGAGATAAATTAAGGTCAACAGAGGCATGATGATCAAGTCCAACTGCACAAGTCAGCGCACTGTACATAAGCGTACGGCACAGATAACATACCTTGAGCATGGTCTTCCGCATGAACTTGGGGTCGAACTCCCGCACAGCAACCTCTTCTCGTTGCACAGGCTCAGCTACCTTGGCGGCATTCTCGACATAAGCACCGTCGAGCTTCTCGACTGCAGGTATAATCTTGGTCATGGCGAATGCTTGAGTGAAGGTAGGGGGTGTTGGCGATGCTGCTCAAGCGTGAGCATTCCTTGGTCGAACAGCGAGAGACACGAGCCATATCTAGTCAAGAACTCTCAAGCTTTTACCAAGCCCGGTTCAAGAAAGGTACCTGGCCCAGACGGACAACTGCTCCACGTGGGTGTCGGAGGAAGTCCGCTGTCCGATGCGGAGCCTCTTGCAGTCGGACATGCCCCGGACAAGCCCCAGACAAACTCCACTTCCTCCACATGAACCCGCATGGCCAGGGCGCTCGGTACTTGCCATGAGTTGCGGGGTACTGGAAGCAACAGATTCAATTGGATTGCAGCTTTGGGAGCTAGATCTTGCCAATCGTCTGTGCATTGGCCGAAGGTCCGTTCGTCTCGTCGAAGACACTCTGGATCAGTACTCTTGGCAAGGTTGTGCGCCAAAGAAGTTGCGACGGCAGTCGAATGCCAGCCTCGAGGCGCCATCGTTCGAAAAACAGCCTGCATTGTTTCTGAGAACAGCCAGATTGTCCAAATTGAGCTTTCCACTGCGAAAGCAGACAGGACTTCTAGCTGACATCAGGTAGGCTCCAATCATACACATCATCTCCAGCGAATCCCCAAGCATACTCGCCCAGACCGGCCTCCAGATTTTCTATGAATTCCTCCGTCATGATAGGCCAGTCCAGGCCTGCTGGCTCCGCGGGGAAAGGGTTAAAGTATTGTGCATTCAGATCGATCTCCATGGGCGTGGAGCTGGAGTGGTCTGTGACATTAGGGACCAGCGTGTGCATGTGAGACGTCGATGTGCCCTGATGAGCGTCGATGCCACGATGGGCAACAATGGCTTCCGAAGACGTGTGTCCATCGGCAACATTGTCATCAGAATGGCTCTGCACTTTGCGGATTGCGGCGTCTTTCAGCTCATCAAACACGGCAGTAAAACTTCGTACGTCTGGCATCTCTTTCTCAAATGAATGAAGGATTTCAGAGCATAGTTGGAGAGTGTCGGTAGGACGAGCTGTACCCGGACATGGCGGTGGTTCAGTGGGTGGCCCTGTGTTGATGCAAAATAGTATCGACAAGCCGGCAGTAAAGATCCCTTGAAAGTAGCTGCGAGTCCACGTGATGTAGGAGTTCGCCAGCATGTTGGAGTAGAGGGTGATGACCCGAGTGGCGGAGAGAAGAGCTTGAGCCAGTAAGTCTGAAGGTGGAGCGTTGTTCCTGAGCTTGGGTGCGACATGTATTGCTGCTCGCACCAAGCTCAATTTGTCCTTCTCTAGCAAGAAGTCATAAAACTCCGGCCGTTCATAGAGAGATTTTGGCGTCGTGAAAACAGGCGCACTCTGTCTCCAGGCGTCCAGTTCAACGAGAAAATTCTGCACCGTCACTTGTACGTAGCCAGCAGACGTGAAGGGCATCGGCGTTCCATGACCGCTGCTGGAATGCAATTTCCGCCCATTGAAGAACTCGGTGCGGATGCAAGAACTGATGCGGCGCAAGCGTATGTAGAACACGAAAACTGATACTTCCGTAGGGAACGGCGGCGTGGCACCCGATATAACGGAGAGGGAGGCCACGTTCGCTGCCTTCAGAGCATCATCGTCGGCCAGTACAGGAAGCTCGACTGAGATGTCATCGTCCGCAATTGCATAAGGTCGGCCAAGAATTCCGGAGCTGTAGCGGTCGAGAATATAGCATTCCCAGAAGATGCGCCGCTGCTTCTGCTCATGCAAGGGCTCTTGTACGATCTTTGGTGGTGCGTGGTAACCCAACTCAACGCACTGCCGCATACAGAATTGTGAGATGTCCCACAAAGATGTGCCGATGTGCTGATACATACCGAACCTCCCCATCAATAGCGAGTTCTGTATAGCATCCGGGCTCCCTATCAGCGGAGTGGACTTCACATGAGCAAGTGCTGCAAGGTAGTAGCCAAAAGGATGTTCCTGCGAGAGCCCTGCTCGATACCGTGTGACGCTACTGATAGCGAATATCATGAGCAGTCGGAATCGGTCTTGTGAAGAGGCTTCGCAGCTCCTCGCGGACGTATAGACTTTTTCGTAGACTTCCAATACGTCTTTTCGTAGAAGAAACGTATGGTTGATATGGAAGCGAGAGAAGCTTCGACCTCAGACGTCAGCATATACTTGGAAAATAGCTATGTCTTACGACAGTTCGTACCGGAGACGTACTAGTTCGTCAGCAGTGCCATTGCTTCTGCTGAAGGAGGAAAATCATGGGCATGCATGGTAAGCTCGGGTATCTGTGGCCTGGGCTCGTTCTCGCGAGGTCTGCGGTCCCACCACTCAGTGTTTGCGAACACAGATCCTAGTAATCTGGGTACGAATCAGAACGAGGCGATCAAAAAAGTACGACTTCGCGTAGAGGTCACCTGAATCCGCTACTCTCTCCCACATAGCCACTGGTGGTGGTAGTCGACTCTCTAGAATGGGCGTTGATAGGGCTGGGGTCTCCATGCGCTTGGTCGGGAGCGCTCGCTGTAACTGCGCCGTGCGGCGAGATAATCGCATCTTTCAGCTTTGCCTTGAGATGCTTCTCTTTGGATTCGAGATCATGAATATACTCTCGCGTGTATTGCTTTTTGGTCGTGGCATCAACGATGATACACGCCGAGGAGGATTTGACGCATGCACTGCATTTCGGAGCGGCGTGGTCGCAGCGAATCTTGCGCAAGCGACATTGTTGACAAGCTGGGATGTGATTCGATTCCTCGGCCATCTTCATTGAGAACCGGCCTTCATTAGTCTTTCCTGTTAGAGCGAATATCGCGTCAAAGTCGATCTCGTGTGTACGTGCATTCGCCGACGTACAAGAGACGGGCAGATGGAGCCGAATCCCGAGCTTCCCTCCGCACCTGCTGCAGATGACTTGGATTTTGCAGGGTTAGAGTTAGAGTACCCAAGATAGCTGACAATTTTTCCATAAGCCGCCTGAAAAATGAAAATGATCAAGGCAAATACGAGTAATCATTGTGTCTTTCTTCTATTCATACATGTACCTAGAGCTGCAACTACCCAGAAGTCGCGAATATGCTATTAAGCCTTGATACTGGGGACTGCTACAGCACCTCGGCAATGCCACTCTACTGTCTGAACGTTTCCTTCAAGACTGTCTGTTATGAACAGAGTCTTGCCTTCTCGTCCTCCAAAACAGCAGTTTGTGAGATTGATACCTTTTGTCCCACTCGCGATTCTAGCCTTTGGGACGCCATCCGAGTCTACTACAAACACAGAGCCTAGACTTGGGTGGCAAATAAACAGCGAGCCTTCTTCGTCCAGAGCCAGTCCGTCGGGTCCAGCATTGCCAAAGGATTGAAAGAACACGCCACCTTTCGTGGTGGTTCCATCTTCGTGGAGCGGTAAGCGCCAGACCTGGTTGGCTCTGGTCATTGCGACATAAAGGAAGCGTTCGTTGACCGACAGGACCAGACCATTAGGTGATACGCCGTTCTCTACAAGCGTGTCCAATTTGCCATCGGGAGATAGCCTGTACACCTTTCCTGTCGGATCTGTCACGCTGGTCTGTCCCTGGTCGGTGAAGTACAAGTTACCCTTCGAGTCTACAATCAGATCGTTCGGGCCTTTGAATCTTTCGAGGTGGCGTCGTGCCATTTTTGGTCGAACAGTACCGTTGCTGGGATCGAGCTGGAGGATGCCCTGCAAGTGCGATCCGTCAGATCATGTACCGCACCTACTCCACTATGTATAGTGCGATCGCGTACCTGTTTGTAATCTGCGACGAGAAAGTCGCCATCAGCTGTCGCAGCCAGTCCGTTCGGCTCGCCATCCCACTCTGCTGTAACGGTGACATTCTTATCGGAGTCGATCTTCAAGACTCTACCAAAAGGAATGTCCACCACATAGAGGTTGCCACGGTTGTCGGCAACCGGCCCTTCCAAAAAGATGTCTTGAAATTGTCGAGCGAATCCTCCACGCCATTCGGTCTCTTTTCCGATGCACCGCTTTTCGTCCGGTATGCGGACGTAGAGCTTCGCCTCGATCACTGGTGGCATAGGGTAAAAATTCATGGCGAGATCTGAGACGGGATCGAGTCTTTTGGCGTTGAACAAAACACTAACGTCTGAAGGCGGCGAAACTGCTCACCAACTTAACGACTGCTCAGCTGCTGGTGAACCGATCCTTTGACCGGCGGCCGCCGACGATGTCGCGCATAGGGGAAGCCAGATGTGGACACCCGCTTTTCGGTGTGGAGTTCCCCTCGGCCAGGACGCGGCCATCGTCCGACATGGCGGAGACGGTGCGAAGTGCATCTCAGCCTTCCCATCGTTACGCGTGAGTTGACTCCTGCCTCCAAGGGCGTCTGATCATCGCCACTGGCACCGTCCGAAACCTCCGTCACGACTGTCCGTCGCTCGCGCATGCACATGGTATGCGCGCGTGCACGCTAACATGGCGACTCTGATGACTCAGGCATGCGCTAGGTGCTGGAAGAGGAAGCAGAAGGTATGTTGCAGTGCTTCAACACGCAAGCGAGGATTCTCTGGCTGACACAGAATGAGCTCAGTGCGATCGCGAGTTGCCAGAGTGCCAGAAATGCAGAGAAGTAGGATCTGTTTGCATACAACGCCACATGGGTGTCCAACTGGACCCGGATCAGCCAGGATCGATTAGCTATATCGAAGGCCTTCAAGAGCGCGTTCGGCAGCTGGAACTGCAAAATTTAGACGCGCAAGTATCGCCGAGCTCGACTTCGGTGGCAGGCCACACGCAGTCTTCGCATTCAGTGTCTGGATCTTACGAACGTGAACATAGCGAACAGGCTCTGGCTCCATCCGTTGCCAGGCAGAGCGCTAGCCATGAAACGACAAAGCATGTCATGGATTACCTGCCTCTGAGCGCCATGGCAGAGCCAAGAGACCGACAACACACGTCGCGCCAGCAGTATTCTTTTGAAACATTCCTCGACGCAGCCACGAGTGTTTCAGGCGCCGACGTGAGCCGATCGGCCACGTCAAGCGCGTTGCTCTCCGAGTCGATAAAGGGCTTCCACAAGGACGTAGTTCCGAATGGGTTCAGATTGTCTCGATCTGTCACCGAATCGGCAGTCCAAAGTTACTTGTCTGTTTGTGACATTTCGTGCCCTTTCCTAGATCGAGAGGAATTTCTTGCAAAGTACGCTTCTATCTTAGGAGAGGGAGATGAGGGATGCTTGCAAAATGTGGCCACTGCCGCGCCCCATGATCTGTTCCTGTTCTACATCAGCATCGCTACAGGTACACTTCTCTCGAACGGGTTCCGCTACAGAGAGAGCTTCGCCACTTCTTTAGCCCACGAGGCCTTGCGACTGCTGCCTCGGATCATGAAAGAGTCCGATAGCCCTCTAGTCGTACAATCGCTGATAGCGCTCGCGGTTTTCTCGATCCACAGCCCGTTAGGTGGCTCACCATGGCACTTGGTCGGACTCGCCCTGGCACGAAGCATGTCTGCTGGTGGGTGGCGTATACGTTAATGCTTGAAGCGTGACCTCTGATATTTCGCATAGGTATGCACACAGCCGGAGTCTCAGACCTGAGCACGACAAATCCAGTGTCACGAGGAAACAGCAGATTATTTTGGTCCCTGTACATACTAGATGCGTCAGTCCTCTACATGAGATGTGGATGACCGGATTGTTGCTGATACGTCCGACAGTACTTTGAGCTCCGCGCTAGACAGACCCTTCTGCCTCCATGATCGCGAAATAACAGCTCCAGTGAGTTGTACCGAAATTTGGCATGCGACTTCACGACCTAATCAGTGCAGATACCACAATACTCCACCAAATCGCCTGCCAACCAGTCCGATGCGTTCCTCATCAATGCCGTGCAGTATGCTCACCTTCTGCATGAAATGCGCAGCAAGTCAACGATGGGCACAGTGTTCCATCTTGCCAACTATGCGCACTGGAAGGAAATGAGGGTTGAGCGGCTTTCTTTGCCCATAGAACCGCAGCTGAATGAGCTCGTGTCACACTCGATGGCATCCATGTCGTGCAAGCTTGTCCTACAGATGCTCAAGGCGGCAGCATCCAGTCAAGGCCCCGGGCTCGCACAACTTTACACGACGGTAGGTGCGGAGCTCGAAAGCCTCATCTCTGCCCATCAAAGAGTGGTGGAGAAACAGAGCCGGGTACTGAACGCATTTGATGGGATTGATATCTTCCAGGTTTGCATCCACACGGTGGACCGTCAGGTTTGTAATGCAGACCACGCTCGTTTACACACAAATTCGACAATACGCTTATGCTTGACACTGTGTACAAGCATCTCGGAGCGCTACTCCGGCGTGAAGCCACTGCTGGAGATGCTATGGCTGCTCATCGACTTGGCGTCTAGCGACTTGTCGGATGTGGAGGCCGATGTGCTCCGTCTGACCCAGCAATACCGCGTTGCGGGCGCAAGCATACCTGGAAGCAGCTTTGACCACATGCGAGCGATATTGATGCGCAGGGCAGGTAATCACCCGATATCCAATTGAGGTGCCGAAGCCTTCTGCCGCGCACTATAGCAAGCTCAGAACTGCAAGCACTTCTCCGCGTCTTCGGCGCGGGTCCGATGGCCTAGGTGTCTCGGAAGCCCTCCTAAATCTCCACACCGCGTACTGACAGACCATCTGCACCCACACCCACTTGTGCGCGGACCCGCGCCGTGGACGGCCTCGGTCGGACAGTGCGCGCGCGTCGTCCTGTCGTTACGCATCTGGGACAAGTTCAATAAATGACTCTTCTAGTACTCTCGGGTGCCGATATCGAGAAAAGGCAAAGACACTACCTAACACTCAGCATATCGTCTACATCCACTCCGCCACAACCGCTGTTTGTCCACTGAACACATCGCTCAATTCGAGGTCCCTTGACAGATTGCATCTCTCTCTTTGGCAACTAGTCAAACATTACAAACATGGCGCCCGCAAGAACCATCGAGGGTTCCCCTTCGCCACCCCCAGAAATCCAGAACGACAAGCACACGGTCTACTTTCTCGACACATTTCACCCTGAGGCAACTGCTCATGCGCAAAGCCTGTTCAACGTCATCCTTCCGGCCACACCAGAACATGCCAACTGGCGGCAAGAGGCACGTTACCTCCTCATAAGAGGTTCATACCTCACAGCAGACGACGTTGCGTCATGCCCCAATCTCAAGGCGATCGGCAAGCAGGGTGTCGGCATTGACAAGATCGATGCCGCTGCGTGCGCAGAGCGTGGCATCAAGATCTTCAACACGCCTGGCGTCAACGCCCGAGCTGTTGCAGAGCTGGTTCTGGCCCTTACTTCGTCCGTCGCAAGAGACATCCCCGCCATCAGCGTGAAGCAGAACTCAGGTCTTCGCGTCCCGAAGGAGGCATGCAATGGGCTGGTGCTCTACCAGAAGACTCTGGGAGTCATCGGCATGGGCAACATTGGCAAAACAGTCGCGAAGATCTTCAGCGGCGGCTTTGAGGCTTCGCTGGTAGCTTACGACCCATTTGCACCCGCAGATGCGTGGTCAGACCTTCCACACACTCGTGTCTCGAGTATCGAGGAGCTACTTCAGGCTGCCGACGTGGTGACCATTCACGTCCCGCTGACAAGCGACACCCGGGACCTCATCGCATATAAGGAAATGACGCTCATGAAGCGAAACGCCATCCTTATCAACGCATCACGCGGCGGCATCATCAATGAAGTTGACCTTGAGAGGGCGTTGGCGGAAGGTTTGATCTGGGGAGCAGGCCTAGATTGCCACGAGCAAGAGCCACCCACGCAGGAGAAGTACTCGGCTTTGTGGTCTCAGCGTGTGGTGAGCACACCTCACATTGGTGCTGCTACCTCGCAGACACAGATGGAGACTGCTAAAGCTGCCGTTGACTTGCTGTACAAGTACATCACCGAAGGCAATGTGGCAAAGTGATATGGTATCGGTAGAGGGATATGGAGAATCTGAAATTTATTATAATTCTTAAGGATAGCTTGCTTCTCATTGTCGGTTACCTCTTCACGTCTTCGTAGCCACATCGTCGCTACGCATCGGCTCCAAGGTCATTCTCGCCCTGTTAAGACGGGAGTGACTACACCTTGTGGTTGAACATTGTTGACCAAGCCGTGCTCGCGTTACCGTTGTTCTCGGGGATCCAAGTCTTGTCTTAGCAAAGGCCATGCTAAGGGTTTGGCGGTGGGCCCAGGTGGCACGCGGGAGAATGACCTCGCCTCCGACACAGCCGCCTCGATCGGACCTACACCGTTATCACTGCAGACACTGCACTAGACATACCCCGTGGGGCCCCAATCTGGAGACATGCCATGACCTTCCCCGCTATTCACGCGAGACGCTACCCAATGTTCACGAGTCGTGGCTATGGATGAAGTTACACTTTCTTGGGACGTGGCTTGTTTCTGCACCTCGATACAGAAATGCTCCCCGACTCTGCAAAATGCCCAGAATTTCCAAGACCAATGTTTCTGGGCATTCTTGCAGTCTCTGTCTCAATCGGAACTCGACCTTCGGTGGAGATGCGTTGCCAAAGTGCTCCGCAGCCACTTTTCGGCCATCCGACCGGGGACTACAGCGAGCCGATGGAAATCTCACGACATTGGGAAAGTATCAGTTGTCTATAAGATCGTGTTCCTTCACCTCTCCAAGTTCTCCATCGTCCAAGCACCTCCTCAGCCTGCTCCACCCTCACCGAATCCAAGTCATCAAATCACATACCCTTCGAAATGGCTCAACCACGAGAGCGCTCGTCTGTAGACGTGCCTTCTCGGTCGTCTATCGAGAAAGCCGACATCGAGCATACCGAGAGAGTCGATGAATTCGATCTGGCTGCAGAAATCCTCTCGAGGTACCCTCTGCTTGCTGGAAAGTCCGAGGAGGAAATGGCTACTTTGAACAAAAAAGTCTTGAGAAAGCTGGATTGGAAGTTCTTGGTAAGTCCTTATCCTACGAAGAAATGTGTTCACCAGCTGATAGCTTTGATAGCCATGTATCACCTTTATGCTTCTCATGAAGTATGAAACCTCCTTGTCAAGACCGGCGAGTAGATCAAATGCTGACGAAATACTACAGCTACCTCGACAGAATCAATGTTTCTAACGCTCGCGTACGTTAAATCCATGCAATGATGGAAACACTGAATGACGGACTAACCTCAGCCGTAGCTTGCAGGAATGCAAGCCGATTTGAACATGAGCGACGTTGAATGGTCTGCGGGCATCTCACTGTTCTATGTCGGCTACATCATCTCCCAGATTCCCGCGAACGTGATTATAGCGAAAGGCAAGCCGAGACTCTTGCTACCAATCTGCATGCTCGGTTGGTCCGCAGTCACAATCTCGATGCCCGCGATGAAAAGTTCCTGGTCTTTTATGCTCTGCCGATTCCTCGTCGGTGTTACCGAGGGCCCATTCCTTCCAGCCGTCTCCCTCATGACCAGTTCCTGGTACACGAAGGAGGAATCGCCACTGCGAATGGGTATCTGGCACGCCGGAAACATCATCTCGAATGTCATTTCTGGTATCTTGGCGGCAGGAATCCTCACGAACATGGACAATGTCGCGGGTATGCACGCCTGGCAATGGTTCTTCATCATCGAGGGAATGGTGTCGATCTTGGTTGCCGTCCTGGGATTCTGGTTCCTGCCCAACTGGCCGAGTGATACCGGTGCCTACTTCTTCACTCAGGAAGAGAGCGCCATGGCACAATATCGGGCGGATGTCTCGGCGGGCGGAATCAGCGAAGACGACGAGGGCAGCTACTGGGGTGGCGTCGCACAAGCTGCGCGAGACCCTTTCACATGGATGTTTGCCGCGATCCATTTCTTCCTCATCATCGCGCAGTCGTTCAAGGACTTTCTGCCCTCAGTAAGCCAACCGCTCCCGTACATCGGTGTTTTGTTACTGACTCAACCCAGATCGTTGACACATTCGGCTTCAGCGAAATCGGCACTTACCTCATCCAGGCTCCGCCATACCTCTTAGCCTACTTCTTCACACTCTTGGTGTCATGGTCTAGCGGACGTCGTCTCGAACACTGCTTCCACATCATCGGCGCCATCCTTATCAGTCTGGTCGGAGCCGTGATCATGATCTCGACTCTCAACGTTCCGGCGCGCTACTTCTCCATCTTCCTCCTGTGCGCTGGACCGTTCGTTGGCTTGAACATCCAGATCGCATGGGAAACCACCGTCGTCCCCCGGCCTAGGACGAAAAGAGCAGCGCTGATTGCCATCGCAAACTGTGTCAGCAGTGTAAGTACCTCCCACTTTTCGTGTGTCCCAGAGGGAACAGATGCTGACTTGAGCATAGATCTCACACTGGTTCACACCGTACTTTTTCCTCAGGAGTCAAGAGCCAAGGTACCAGACTGGAGGCGGTGTGATCATTGCCGGATGCGGCTTGACCGTCGTCTCATGCTTGGTCGCTAGATGGTGGGCTATGAGGAAAAACAAGAAGCTCGAGGCACAGCAGGAAGTTACGGGTAACGTGAACCCGTGGCGTTACGCTACCTAAACGGTACTGCTTTCGAGCGGCAACACTACATTCCTTGATGGTGTAGTCCTGGTCTTGATGATGTGAGATGTCAGTACGTAGAACCCATGTCAATGTTTATGAGCAATGATCAAGTATGGCGCGCACATTCCCCAAATTCGAAGTGAAGGAAACAGTCCGAACAAGTAGCCCAGTGACTCGATTGAGGAATAGTTCGCCGTTCGTAGTGAAGTGTGCTTGAACTAAGCTTTCTCAGACAGGTCAGCCAGAATGAGCATAAACGATCGATTGATGACTCGTGCTACGAAAGGAACAGCCATTTCCGCTATGCGGCACACTTCCTCGCATTCGGGTCAATCCTGAACCAGAACCCATCGTGGTTCTGCTCGCTCCCGTCACTACATCCGCCCAGCTCGGTCTCGAAAGCCGCCTTGCAAGTCGCGTAATCGATCACCTTCTCCTCCTGCCCGTCCCGAACCTCGATCGCCCAGTCAATGTGGTTCCATCCGTCGTCGTCGAAGTCCGGCTTGCCGTGCTCGAGCTCGCAGATGGATTTGCACCATTCGACGCCCGCGTCGATGACGGCCGAGTTGCTCCCGCTGATATCGGTACCGGGCTTGCAGCTCTCGTAGCATTTGAGCGCTTCGGTCTTGGACCCACCGGTCTTTTCCCAGTTGGTGCAGAGCCAGAAGGGTTCGGACGGCTTGATCGTCTTGCCAGCTGCTTTAGTGCAGGTCGTGTGGATGTCGGCCTTCACTTCTTGGGTGGTGTCGCCGGAATAGCCGAGACCGTGGAGTGAGTAAAATCCTATGCCGCTGTCGCTGTTGGGGGTGCTGTAGCAGCCGAGTCTTTTAAAAAGGCCGTTGTTCGGCGGCGTGGGACTGGCGTAGGTGAGCTCGGATAGGGCGAGGGCACTCGCCATGGCTGAGATGATGAATGAGATAGAAGGCATGGTGGTGTTGTTTAGTGGGTTGCTGCGACAGGTTTATTGGGAAATTTGGTGTAGAGGCAGTCTTTGACTTGGAGGCTTTGTGTGAGTATGATGATAGATGCTATAGCAATGGATTGTCAGTGATCTTTATATCTCCGCCTACCGTCAACGAACATGCTCAACGCAACAGTGAGCGCAGGCCATTTCATTCCTGTTCGTGTTGTTCGACCACCGAGCGTCGGTATCCATCTTGTTGGCGTACACTATTCTCAGCGAACTAACGGAAACTTGAAGCATAACAATCCCCGTGAAGTGGAATTGGAGACAGCCTCAAACAGTATGACACGGATGGTCGCAGTCTGTTCACTGAGGCTGAAGGACACGAAGGATTGGGTTGTCGTCGTGGCGTAGAAATACCAACAACTCGGGCGGTATTTTTAGGTCGGCCGCTTTGACGGTGCGTTCCAAGCTGTAGGGCTACAACGCCACAGGAGCTAAGCCACAGTACTGAGGTCCATCTAGAACTCAGCTGCAACGACTTAGTAAATCCTTCGTTGATCCTTGCAATCTGAGATCTTCTGCTTCTTGCTTCTGACCAGTAGTATCTAAAATCAGCAGCGGTGCTGTCGCTACGATGGTCACTAGGTACTGTAGATTGGAGCTGTACACCGAGCAACCCTAACCCTAGACAAGGAAATTGCAAAGTTGACACGTCGATTGACGCCAAGAATGGTGCGGTATAGAAAGAAGGCGCTATACCTAGTATATACGGCTGAGAGCCGAAGGAGGCGGCTGAGAGCTGAAGATGACACGACAACGTCGTCTGCGATAGAACCGCAAGACAAAAGGTACGTGTAGCACCGATCGAACTCATCATCTCAAAGATGCTGGCCTCACTCCACCTTTTGTATGACTTCTTCATCTCGGGCCTCGCCATCTTCATCGGCAACCTGTTACCTAGAATCAGACTCGACCCGGTCGACCTCACGGGCAAAGTTGCTGTCGTCACGGGTGCCAACTCTGGTATTGGACATGCTCTCGCCCTTGCCTTGGCCAAACAGAATGCCACGGTGTATTTGGCGTGCCGTAACGCCGAAAAGGCTCAGAAGGCCGCAAACGAAATCATAGATGCTTGCGGGGACTCTCACAGCGTACATGTCGTGTCACTCGACACCTCCTCTCTTGCTTCGGTACGCAGTTTCGCCGCTACTTGGGGCTCCCGTCCCATCGACATACTTGCACACAATGCGGGCATCGCTGGACCGTCAGATGATCAGGACATCACCCCTGAAGGTCTCGGAGTGATTTATGCCACAAACTTCGCCGGCTCCTTCCTGCTCACCTCCCTCCTCGAACCGCACCTCTCGCCAACCGCACGCGTAATCTTCACTTCCAGCACTGGTCAATATGCTGCGTCTACTCGCCACATCTTTACGCTTCCACGCCTAGCACCCAACTTCAGTGAAAACAAGATAAGAGACTCGCAGTTCTACGCCGACACCAAATTCATGCAAGTTGCCTTCGCCGCTCTCCTTCAGCAACGCTTCAGCCAATCGTCAACTCAGAGAACGGCCCACGCTTTCTCGCCCGGCTACACGTACACGCCAATCTTCGACAAAATCCCTGGCCTGCCTTGGTACGTGGACCCAGGTTTCTGGCTGCTGAAGGCTTGTACTGTGCTATGCATTCCAGTCGATCAGGGTGCTGCTACGGGAGTCTGGCTTGCGACTACGGACGATGCACATGTTGTGGGACAGGGCAAAGGTGGACAGTACTGGGATCGCTGTGTGAAGCGCTCGACTATGGTGGATACTCTGCCGCAGGGTATGCTTGAGAGAATGTGGCAGTTGTGGGAGGTAGATACGGGGGCGAGGTGGGCATAGTGGACGAGCGTTGAGGGGGGGGGATGATGCTTCCCTTCTTGTGCATCGGCGAGTTCTGCTAAGTCCACAAAGCACAGTCGAGCCTCGACATCGTCTCATTGTGGCTCCGATTCTTGTGCACATTCTTGCTGGCGTTTGATCATCTTGCCGTAGCTGGGACAAAACACGGAGCAAAACCAAGATGGGACCTCACCGGAAAGAAGCTATGATCTCGGGAAAATTTCATGACGCTGCGAGTGCTGTCTACTTCTGGTAAATTACTGATACAAGAGGGTGTGTCCAAAGAACAAATGGACTGGCCAAGTGTGAGCCGGTTCGAGGATATGAGTCTTCGGTCAGTGCAGTAAGGCCAGCACCCTCATGCGTGATCCTCAACATTATCGCCCCGAGGGCTGATCAGCGGCCGTCCTTCAAGCTAGATTCTTTCCGCGGTTAATCGTCTGGATCGCTGCTGCTTTTGTCCTCGTAGCCCTAACACCTCTTCACGCTAAGCATCATACCATAATCACGATAGCCGAAGCTTGTTTAAAGGCTTGTTTGGTTCATTACACAGCTGGTGGAGACGAATTACACCCAACACAATATCACAGCGTATTGCAACAGGCCACAAGTAGTAATCACTTGATGCCGTCGGGTCAATTCTCACCAATCCAAAGGCTGTCGTGGGTCCATCTGCGACGACCAGGGCTTCGGAAGCCTCGGTCATGGCCCTTTGTTCGGTAATGGTGAGACATTTTTAGTCTTGTTGGCCGCCGACGAACCACCGCAGATCAATAGCGATGGCATTGCGGCCTAAAGCTAATACCTACAGTAGCTACAGTATGATATGTTGAAAGCGGCTCTCACTTGACCAACAATTCCAGATTGTAAATCCTTCGAATCCTTCGAATCCTCCTTGGGATATCTTGAATCCTTGTGGGTCATTTCTGGAGACGGGCACCTCGAAAGCCCACATCACATCACAGCGTTACTGTGCCTCACCTCAACGTCCAACATCACAAGCATATAAGCTGGTCCTCGAGGCCCGTTTTCTCTCGGCCACTTCTTGTGCCACATACCCACCCCTATAACAACCGCACTCCAAATTTCAACCATGCCTGCATTCATCGAACAAGAGTCCCCGAGTGATCTCACACTCAACGAGCTCATCTTTTGTTATCAATACTGCACTTTTGTCAGATCGCTGAACAACCACCCGCCACACACAGAGCTCGTGAGAACATTCTTGGAAAAATACCCTCTGCCGAGAGACGTCGACTATCCAACGGAGTGGTCCAAAAACGGAGCCGGACGCAGGGAAGCCGGAGACCGATTCCTGGAGCTGGTAAGTCAGCTGCCTCAGACGAACAAGACAAAAGGATCGTTTTTCTGGAGCACAGCCAAACACATTGCTTGGTATCTCGCGGTTGGATTTGCTAGTCATCAGCTTCTCAAACAACTCGGTGTCAACGCCGCTCCAAGCGCGTTGGATACACGCGATGTTGACCCTTCCTCCGACGTCGTTCTATACCACAAGGGCTTGCATCTCGACAACGTCACGGGCAACGAATTCCAGCTGTACATGCTGGACGACGACCTCGATGAAGCGGCGGCATTTGAGTCTTACTTGAGCGCTTACCTGGACGAGCCAGAACTGTCCAAGCGCGACTGGTATGACTGCCAATTTCCACGACAACACAACCTTCTAAAGTTTTGCTGCAACACCGGTCATGCACTCGGCACCTTCGTATCCTCAACCGGCTCCGCTGCGGCAGGAGGTTACATCAGCTCCCTCCTGCAGGAGTCCTTCAACGGGAAACGCGACAACCAGAGTCCACGCTCAGTTTGCCTCTCGAGGGATGGGCACAACCTGTGTGTCTCATGGGCCACATACAACACCGAAAATACGTCTGGGGCCGAGGACGCTGATATCGTCAAGTACTCGGTTCAATGCGCCCAGTCGGGAGGAAGCTCGGAGTTCAAGACTTCCACCGCCGGTAATGGTTTGCTCTTCATTTGCGTGAGCAACCGCGCCAAGGGTTGTCAGCAGAGTGTTGGCTGATATCGCGAACGATATTGTACGTTGAAGAGCTGCATATCCGATATGCGTTGTTAAATTGGACCAAAAGAGCGGTGGATTTCCGGCTTCCTAAGTGATCCGATCGATCGACGCGGATTGATTGGTACCAACACTTCCCTCTGTCTCGATATAATTACTGCAGGCTCAAGGCTCTTTATATACTGTACTTACCCTTGGAGCCCGGCCAGGTCGTGTGGTATGCGCATCAGTACATCCTTTATTAAACGACTGCATACTCGTCCAACTTCCATGTTTGAAACCTTGGCTTTTGTCAACCAAAACGTAACGTAATCTTTGAACACGGTAGTGCTGTCTTCTGGACGCTTTTCTCAATCAGGTATACAGTCATCTTGAGTCAGGCTCTCCGACTGGTTCGAAACAAAAGATCAAAACATACAACAGGCGGGATTCCCAGATGGTCACCCACTCTAGTACTAGTCGCCCGGTTCAGTGCTTATGTATGGCAGAGCGGACGGGATGCCCAGTTCTCACTGACCTATGGTCGTATGTGCTTA
>Ga0265798_10003120_pt1 | contig 23849 bp, 20 predicted proteins | sample P3T30metagenome_FD_192430 | JGI IMG/M metagenome (GOLD analysis project Ga0265798, IMG submission 192430) | Plant litter microbial communities from East Loma Ridge, Irvine, California - P3 T30 | ecosystem: Environmental > Terrestrial > Plant litter > Unclassified | place: USA: California... | reverse complement strand
ACGCTGAAGAAGTGGGCGGCTGAGCAGGAGAATCAGGGACAGGTTATTCGGCCTGGGCAGGGTAAGGGGGGTTTCGTGAGGGAGAGTGATCAGATCGGTGGGAAGGAGCCCAGGGCGTGAGGTCCGCGTCTGGATGGGTGGAGTGAAGAGGTAGTATTGTATAATAACCTTGGGAGAGAATAAGCTTAAACGATCCAAAAACGTCTTCCCATCGCTCGGTCGCCTTCCCGCCATCTGTCATGCGTTGGCCCTTTCGTCCCATCCCTCTCAGCGTGCTGAGTTATGAAGAGCGATTGTGCACTGAAGTTTATGCGGTCCTCCATGACAGCGCACTTGCTGGCATCTGTAGGTCCTGTTATTAGGGTACGTGCTATTCGAAACAAGACCTACTTACGTTTAGCACCGGACTGCCAGGCAGCGATGCCACGAAGGCTGCCAGATTCGCAGATGACGTCTCATATGTGTCTTCCCATACCACCACGCCTCTACACTGATCACCCTTTTTAGAATGACATGGACAGCCGCTAGTGTACTCGGCTTCCATGCACTCCAATCTTGGCCTGAACTTGGAAGCGCACAGTCTTTGGGTGATCGGCGAGCAATTCCATTTACGAAGCATGACCTCGGGAGCGATTAACAGAGGGAAAACTAAGGTATGGCTCTTCGTGGCACATCGCACGACGATATCTTTCATGCGATGTAATCCGTGGTCCTCTTGAAGGAATTGGTCGAGAAGCCTGAAGATATCGCCGGTGGGAAGATCAATCTCGATGGTTTTGATAGAAGTGGGGAGTAATTGCCGAAGCACTGCTAGATTGCCTGGAAAGTATTCTTCGTTGCAACCGGGGAACATCTGGTGCGCTAATTTCAGATGCTGCAGCTTAACGAAGTCTTTGAGGCTATCGATCGGTTCAATATTTCGCAAGCATCCATAACCGGTATGACATAGTGGTCCAATGGCCAAGCTTTTGAGTCCAGGAAGGCTTTCGTTTAGTTTACTGACGAACTTCGAGAGGTTCCCAGTGTTCGTTCCGGATAGGAGGTGGAACTTCTCTGTATGGTGATAGAATGCGATGCTCAAGTCGGTAAGGAAGATACAACGCTCTAGGACTTCAAACATCGCGCTCTTTCTTTTACGACAAGATACCCAGAGTGAGTCCATCTCATCTGGTAGTATCATTATCATAGCGACATAGCACTGTACAATAAGTGATGTAATGTTGGGGGTGTCGGTGACATCTCCCGGAGATTTGAAGGAACATTTCCGGCTTACGAAGAGCGTCCGTAGCTGTGGGAGACATACAAGACGGAAGGGTAAGACACGCTCTGTCCAGTGAAGCGTTGTTAGATTCGCGAAAGCTGGCACGCTTTCGGGGTGCCAAATGGAAGATTCCCACTGGAGGGTACAAAGAGGTGGTCCGCTAGGCCCTCGCTCGTTGTGCAAGTGTAATGTGTTGATGAACATGCGCTCGACCGATGGCAACCTCAGAAGCGCAGTTTTGACAAGATCGGATTGGCCCAATCTCGCTTCGACTTTTGTCGCCGTAGTCGTGTTGGACAGGGGAATCTCGTAAAGGTCGTCCAGATCGATATAGACTTGTAATTCACTGAACCCTACGGCAACCTGCTTTACTTTGTGCGCTAAGTCAGGACGCGACAGGATCGTTCGCACGAAGCTCGCAACAGGAAATACGATCTTCGTGGTGTTTGGCTTCTCGATCCATACCGATTTGTAGAGCACGTCCTCGACAACAGGGTGGACGGTCTTCGACACGCATGCTAGAGAAACCTGGCTGCGGGTGTTGACGTAGTTGATGATAAGAAGCTTGAGCTCGTTGGGCAATGTTTCGAGGCGCGAGAGGCCTGGAGAATACATGGCGAGGAGAGTTTGCAGTCTGCCTTTTGATGGATGAGCGCGGAGGTACACGATCAGTTGACACGAAGGAGTGATTAAAGAAGCAGCGGCCAACTAAACATTTGCACGTTGCACGCCAACTGTACCTAAGTAATGTGAGGCAACGCTGGCCGCACAACGATCGGTCCGTGCACCAGTGAGCACCCAGGCTCCAGCGCTAACGAAAGGGCTCTCGCTCGAGCAAGATAAACAAATCGAGAGTGACCCATAATGCCTAGCTACCATCAACCCTATCCGCTTCGCCACTCGATACTAAAACATCAATCTCTGGCAACAAAACTTCGGGAATGATGCCGAACCTCGAGGGTCTACCATCCGAGCTCCTGCTCTCCGTTGCCCGGTACCTTCCCCAGTCCGATCTTTGCAGTCTAGCATCGACATGCCGAAAGCTCTTGAGCACCGCAGAAGACATACTTTACGAAACACCCGTGATAGGAAAGCCCTACAGCGAGGAGTATCAAGACCCCATCGCCATGAGAAATCGCGTTTTCACATTTGCTCAAACACTGCTTCATCACCCTCGGTTGGCTTCCAAAGTCCGTGTGTTTTCAGTATCAGCATCCAAGGGCGGTGCTGAATTCATCGTTCATCCCGACGCCATGAGCCTTGCTGCCGGCTGTCTTCAAGAGATTGGCCTCCATAGTGCCCCCTGGGCCAATCGCGTTGGGGATTGGATGCGCTGGTTGAAAGCAGGCGATGGCGTAGCGTGGACAGGACTCATACTCAAAATCGTCCCTAAGTTACGGATACTGACTATTGAACTCCTGTCTGACGCTGGCTTCACTATCGCTTCCACTTATGATAGTTACAATCGCTACCGTTGCCAACCCCTGGAAGGGCTCTTCAGATACCTTGAGAAGACTTCCGACTCGGCCGCTCTTCTACCACTCGACCTCACCGCCATTCCTGGGTTGTGTCGCTTACGGACTCTGTATTATCTCGGTTACGATATGGCATCGAGCTGGGTTTTCTTACCAGAACTGCAGACCCTCAAAATAGCACACGAGTGCCGCTGTCCTGATCTCAAACGAGCGCAGACCCAGAACGAAATACCCTCGCCCGGTATTAATGTGCAGAACGTCGTATTGGAAGCTTCTACTTCATTGCTGGACTCGAATACTACTGACTGGTGTCGGGCACTCGAAGACCGCTTTGTTTCCTCCAGTCTATATCCCAGGTTGCGCGAAGTCAAGCTGTACCTCAATAAACAGCAGTACAACCCAGACGTAAGCTTTGTAGAAGATGAGCAAGACTCGGATCGCTACCACGAGCATGTTGATATAATCGAAACGTCGGGAAAAGGCCACGCAGACATGTTACTGAACCGGATGACCTCACTATCACGAACTCTGACCGGGTTGTGGATTGAGGTGTATAAAGACCTTGATGCGAGCTTTCTGCACTACGTCAGCCCTTTCTCTAGCTTCTGTGATTTCCAAGCGCTGACCCTACTTTCTGTGCCGCACCAATCCGTTCCTGCATACCAGTTACTCCCTCGCACTCTCGAGTATCTCAAGATTACGTCGCATTGTGTGTCGGTAGTCAACCAGCTTAAGGAGTTGCGCAGCTATAGTAAGCTTATGCCCCGACTAGAAAACGTTGCGTTAGTTTGCTCAGAATCTTGAGGTAATCCTTATCCGGCAGTTCGGTCACACACCAAAGTCTAGGCTAAAGAAGCCGCCGCACCGTGGTTCTTCTGTGTCCAGATCTTCTGGAGCGACGGAGATCTTAGTCCATAGTAGCCCCAAGGAGCTTGATCTCATAATTGCGACCCATACGTTATGCGAGTTGTTCGGTATCTAGAACGACTGCATGTTGGGAAGTAGATCATAGGCGCTATGGGCATAGGTTATAAGGTAAAGATGTTCCTGATAGTTCTGTAGCTAGAATGATAGATGCTAAGATTCATGCTTATGTGTCATGGCGTATTTCCTTTCGATACCTAGGTATGCCTCCACATACTCCGCTAGATCTAGCAATACCACCCACCGTCAATCGGCGTAGCAGTTCCAGTCATGAACGATGACGCATCCGAAATGAGGAACTCGATAAGCGGCGGAATCTCCGTTTGATGTGCTTCCCTTCCCAGTGGAAGGAATGAGTAATCGACTGGCGCGCCTCGAATCTCATACGCCTTCCTCAACATTGGAGTATCGACTGGTCCCCTGCAGATAGTCAGTGTGTCGATATATATGACAGAATTTTCGATTTGTTGACTTACGGACAGAAGCAATTGACCCTAATCTTCTTCGGCCCCAATTCTTTCGCTGCGCTTCTTGTCATGCCGACCACCGCATGCTTGGACGCGCAATATGCCAACTGTTTCGGTGCGCCAATGATACCCAAGATACTGGCCGCGTTGACAATCGAGCTACCCTCATTCATGTGCGGCACCTGAGCGCGCAAACAGTTTCTCAACCCAGTAACATTCACAGCCATGACGAAGTCCCAGTCGTCATCTTCTACCTCCTCAATACCTGCAACGGCGCCTTGTCGGCCAGTTACACCTGCGAGGTTGGCTGCACCATCCAGCTTCCCGAACTTTTCGACTGTGGCTGCAATCCAGCTTTCGACGTCGCCACGCTTGCTCACGTCGACGACCTGGGTCATAACTTGCGAACCCGATTTCTGAAGCTCGCACTCGAGCTCTTTCAATGGATTCTCTTGTACGTCGGCGAGCGAGAGTTTGGCGCCTTTGCCGGCGAACAGGCGGGCGGTTTCGAGGCCCATGCCTGACGCAGCTCCGGTGATGACGATGACTTTGTCCTTGAGAGACATGGTAACTGATTTGTGAGTACTTGCTGGTAGGATGAAGTGTTGTAGAGAATTGGTCAGTCGAGAATCGTATACAATGCTCCTTGAGCAACGCAACCACAGACGAAAGGAATTGAAGTGACCAGCATAACTGCCGACTAGTACGTGGTTTCAGTGGGACAGCCGACGTGCTAAACCTCCGAGCCTATTGGAACCACCTCGCAGTGCTTCGGACCGTTCCCACGATGGAGAAAGGAAGTCCTTTTCCGGTATAGCTTTAGGGCGCTTATGTACCTAGCGGTGAGGCGCGGAGGTCATAAATCATAACCCTTACCAATATTCAAGCAACGATGGCCACAGGAACTTCCAACTTGGAGAAATATTGGCTGTACCGCATTGTTGTAGTACGTTCCGACGTTATAGGATGCGGTGTTTTGTTATAGCTGTTGTACTTGTGCGAGAGTTTGGTCGGTGGTGTAGCTAGTGGCGGGGCGTAGTGTCCATGACTCGACGCGCGGCGATCTCGGAAGGGCCGTTCCCTTCTGACCCTTCGGATCTCATCCTAGCAGGATTTTTTTCTGCGAGTGTACCTAAGCAAGGGGGGGAAGGGCACTTGCGTATATCTCTTCGTCGTATCTTCGTCATGCCCACAGGTTGAGCTGGGTGACGATAACCTCGGAAGGCTTCAGAGGCGTTCGAATACGAATAAGTCTATCAGATAGACTCGTTCTAGCATTTTCGATAATGGGGTAGTTCCACCCTCCAATGAAGATTGACGTAACCATCCATCCATGCAGATTCTACAGCGTGAAGTCCGTGATGCTGAGGCATTGATCAACGATTTCGCGATGATGGAATGGATGAGCAGCAAGCGATACATTCCTGACCACCAACTTCACGTAACGAACTTGACGGGTTGCGACATTGAACTGACAGGTCGCTATATCTTCTCAAGACACATCACAGCATCTTCGCAACCCTCGAAGTTGAGTGATCTATGATGCGAACTTCGACTACTGCAAAGATGAAGTACTACGCTGGCGTAGCATTCTTTTCGTTGCTCGTTAGAAGCGCGGGAGGAAATAAGGGCGCAGGTTAGTGCCATTCAGAAGACCAATGCGTAATGCTGAACTGACTTACCAGCGAGCAAACCACCAACCTGGGTAACATACAGCCCGCCACAAGCATCAAGCATCGCTCCAGTGACCTCATCGTCTACGACTCCAACGCAAGTGCCAACTTCAACTTCTCTGACTGTCCTTACCAGCTCTTCGTCAGCCTGGTCAGACAGTACTTCCACTACCACCTCGACCGTCATCTCTGTAACTGATGTAGTCAGCACATCGACATCTTTTCCCGGTACCACCTTGGCAACCTTACCCTCTCCCACCCCGAGTCCAACTTCAGGTCCTCAACCATACACCTTTTCGATCGAGATAAGCAACAACCGCCAACACGTCGGCCAATGGTACGGTCGCTACATATCCGAAGGTCTAACCGATACGCTCAAGAACCGCTGCGACGACGATGAAACTGGCGCTAATACCTGCAAAACCAAGAAAGACAAATTTGATAACATAGAGTACTCGGACAAAGATGGTTTCGTGGACAAGAAAACAAACTTCGTTGAAGTCAATGTTGAGAGTGACTACATCCCGGGTAAAAACGAAGGAGGTATCAAGTACGACGGAAAGTCGCTACAGAACGCCTTCATCGCTCAGATCGCAGATACCTTCCAGAAGAGTGGCGAGGATGAGAAGAATTGTTACAAGTTCGACCAGGAGTCTACGATTTGCCCCGGCTGCAACCCAAAATTTTGTCTTTCCTTCAATGCGAGGAAGAAGATACTGAGGTGGTGTAACGCGCCCGAGTATGTTCGAGTAAGCGTCAAGGACGGAGAAGGAAAAGAAGTCGCACATATGAAGGTCGTGCTCAAGTTCACGGGTATAACAGACCAGGGGAAATTCGATTGCATGGCCATTCGAGAGACTGTCGAGAAAAGCGCGCAAGACAACCGGTTACAGGACGTGAAAGACGCGATTGATGGGAAGGAAGTCGTGGCGAACGTGAGTTGCTCAGGAGACGAGGTTACAGGGACTTGTCCCAATGAAGAGTGCCTGTATCAGTTGGGGCCGTGTTTCAAGTAGCTTACATACATTGAGATATTAGATATCGACTAGCAAAGTTTCAACAAATTGCGTGGCACGGTGAGTCGTGAGGTGTGTGGTGTCGGCGGGAGCATTTGGTGAGGAGGCGTCGCTGGGGTTGCATGACCATGACGCAGCACCTCCGCCGGACTCCCGAGATATAATTTCCGTGGGGCACTGGCGTCCACCACGGCATGCAATACGCGCCTGCCATACGTCCAACAGCCTTGTCCATCACAGTCACACGTTCTTCTCGTCTTTTTTATCACATTCGCGCATTCACATCCTTCAAAATAGGACGCAAACATAAAGCGCACCGCCAACAGGCGCAACAGAACAAGCCGTGGCGCAACGCTGAAAAAGGTCGAAAGGGCAAAGGCAAGAGAGGCAGGATGGGACAGGACGAGTCACGGGTTGTAGACCCAAATGCGCCACCTCAGACCTTATCGGCGCGTACCTTGGAGGCTCTTGCGCAATACATCAAGGATGGGCGTGCGAAGAAGATTGTCGTCATGGTGAGTTCCAGCGCGTTGGCATGAATAGACGCGTGCTGACATTGGGAAGACAGGCGCGGGCATAAGCACTTCCGCCGGCATACCAGACTTCAGATCACCTGAAACCGGCCTATATGCCAATCTCGCTCGCCTGAACCTGCCATACCCCGAAGCCGTCTTCGACATCGATTTCTTTCGCAAGACGCCCGAGCCGTTCTACTCTCTCGCCCAAGAACTATACCCTGGGAAGTTCAGACCGACCATAACACATTCCTTCATAAGCTTGCTCTACCAGAAAGGGCTGCTGCTGAAGTTGTTCACACAGAACATCGACTGTTTGGAGCGTGAGGCTGGAGTCCCCGGCGACAAGATAATAGAGGCGCATGGCAGTTTTGCGACGTAAGTAGACTCTTCTCTACACGCTTCACGCAATGCTGATTCAAGACAGGCAATGTTGCATCGACTGCAAGAAGTCGTATCCAAAGGAGCGCATGAACGAAGCCATCCAGAACAAATCGGTACCGCGCTGCGTCGACTCGTTATGTGACGGTCTCGTCAAGCCCGAAATCGTTTTCTTCGGAGAACAATTGCCATCCGCATTCTTCGACAATCGAAGCCTCCCAGCGCAAGCCGACCTGTGCATAGTGATGGGCACGTCGCTCAGCGTAGCCCCGTTCTCTTCGCTACCGCAGCTTTGCGAAGACGAGACCCCGCGTCTACTCATAAACTCAGAGAGGGTCGGCGATATGGGAACACGGTCAGACGATGTTTTGTTGCTGGAGGATTGCGACGCTGGTGTGAGAAAGCTGGCAGAGGCATGCGGGTGGACAGACGAGCTGGAAGCGCTCTGGGCAACAACTGCGCCTGCTGAGGAACCCGTAGCACCCAAAGAGACAGTCAAGAAGAGCCACGACGAGTTGCTGGAAGACGAGGTCGACAAGCTCACGCGCGACGTGGAAGAGAGTTTGAGGTTGAATCAAGCGGAACACAAATGGCTCGAGAACCACGTCGATAACAAACTGGCGAGGAAACAGGACGATGATCATTCTGCGACAGAACTGCAACCAACAGTCGATGCGGCGTCAAGGGTGAGTCCTAGCGAGACGAAAACGGACCCTGGTGGTGGGCTAGGACATGTTTTCCCGCACATGAAAAAGTCTTCGCTATAGATGTTTCATAAGATGCTTGGATATATGGGATATAGATACACGATCTCACGATCACGAATGATGATAGCGTACTATGCGAGTCAACAAGGCGACCCGTTTTGGAAGTCGCGCACTGACGCGGCTGCCTAATTCCCTTGTATCCGAGTCTGCACCTTCCGTCTTCCTTCATGCCTATACCTCGCCCTCACTCTTTCTCGACGAGCTCAGAATGGCATCAATCACCGAGCTTCCTGCTGAACTACTCGATTTCATACTCGCCGATCTTGGAAGCCGCGCCATCCTCAACCTAGCTCAAACATGCAAGGCCCTCCACGCCGTCGCCATACCGGCAGCGTACCACACCATCACCCTCACGTGGGACAACAACTATGTAAAGGAAAAGCCAAAAGGAACGCAGCGGGGTAGGGGGCATAGACATGAGAAAGCGCCTAAACTACACTCTCTGATCCGCACGCTCACCAAGAAGCCCGAATACATCCAGCTGATCAAGAAATTGGAATTATGCGCCAAGGGATGTGTTGAGTACAGCTACTTGGACGTTGCCGGCGCTATTTTTCCAGACTTTGAGTATGATACGAGTGGCAAAGAGTGGGAGAATGAGATGTTCAAGGCTCATGTAAAAGAGGAAGGGTTCCAGACGTGGGGCCGTAGCTGGAAACAAGAGGCGCAGCACATGTTGATCACACTGCTCATCGGCATGTGTCAAGCGCACTTGGAGTTCCTGACGATAGGGTGGGAATTATTTTTGAACAATAGGTGGTTTCCTGCTATGATGAAGTACGCTATCTTGAAGAATGCTGCGGCGTCTGAGGCAGGTGTTGGACAGCCTGCATGGTTCGCAAAGTTGAAAACTGTGTGCGTTACCTTGGAAGAGACAGAGGGGGCGGACGCAACGTGGGAGAGTAGTTTCTGGAGTCACCAAGAGACTCTACTTCACTTTTTCTATCTGCCGGCGATAGAGTCGCTCGACCTTGTCACGTGCTCATTGAGAGAGGGCGACTATGATGACTATGGCGGACTATGGGACGAGGGAGATGGAGTGGACGGCTCATTCGAGTGGCCACTGGAGACACCTCCTCTATCGCAGACACTGACGACTCTCCGCCTTACACCCTCTTCGATGGATCCTCTCACTATCCAGTACCTGCTCAGGCAGACGCCCAACGTCAAGGTCTTCCACTACGATTGCTGTTTGCATCCAGACCACCCACCTCTCCGTTTGTCGATCTTGAAGGATACACTACGGCATATACGCGGCACGCTTACCGATCTGACCGTGCGTTACAAGCACTATAATAACGATGGTAGCGATGACCTCCCAACCGACGCCGCGGAACCTGTAAGAGAAGGTCTAGGTCCACTACACGATTTCCCCGTTCTCACGACTTTGACTGCTTCATTCCCTGTGCTGTTTGGTATGAATAATACGCCAAACCTAGCGAAACATCTCCCTCCGACGCTCGAAACGTTGACAATCACGAATGACCTCTCTGCATATGAGGCACTCGAAATGCGCTTTGAGGATCACAACGCCATGGCCATCTTCCGACAGTACCTTGCAGGTCAAATACCAGCCTCTGATGTAGTTACGTCTCATGAGGGTGAACCTTGCAAATGGGTACAAGATCGGGAGCCAGAGTGGAAGGCCGCAACACCGCAGCTAAGGAAATTGACATATGACGTGGGAGCCCAGCTGTTTACGGGGTACTGGCTTGGGACCGAGCCTAGAGAGCAGCTTTTGGAATTGTGCAAAATGCAAGGCATCGAGGGCAATGTGATACCACAGTACGACACCCTAGGTCGACTCGTGGAGTCGGATTAATTCGTTACCGTATGGCATAAGATACTCTAGTAGTTTGTTTTCTGGCGATCATCTGTTCAAAAGATTAGCACACACATCCTACATCATCATGTTCTGGTCTTGTACCAAATATCGAATGCTCCTCCGTCAACACAAATAGCAAAACGTATACTCACAATTCGCACCCATAGCTTTCCTAAGCTTCATCGTCACAGCCTCTTCCTCCAAATCCTTCTTATCCCCTGTCTGGATCTCCACAGCATAGGTCCGGATGACCTGCTTGACCTGCCCACTCTGGAAGCTCATCTTGGCTTTGCGCATCACCTTTGTTTGGGGCCCTATAGACGTCTCAGCAATATCGACATAGAGACAGGGGATATAACATACCTTGCCAAACAACAAAAGCAAACTTGACGCGCTCGCTGTACTCATCGTTTCCTAGCTTCATGCGCACGTAGGCGTAAGCTGCTTCGTCGTCGCCAAGACTCTCCGTCATCTCGGCAATGTCGCCGCTTCCTGTGCCAGCGAGTTTGAGGTTATCTGAGGTTGCGGATGCATACTGAGAATGGTCAGCCGTCAGATCCCTCGTAGATTCTTAGTTGACGCCTTCGACCACGTCTCGGTTGACGACACCCTTCGGGCGCATTATCGGATGTACCTTCAAGATAAGCCACGTGGTCTCGGATTTGTCAGAGCGCACGTCTTCGTATGCTTGCGCGATTTCAGGATCGCTAAGAATATCGGCTGCAGAAGGCATGATTGGAAAAAGCTTCTGCTATTGCTGAATCTGAGGGAACGATAGCAGGGGTGGGACGACTCGGAAGGGGAGTTTTGAGGAAGTTGGGATGGGGATTCAGGGTTCAGCGATGCCGCCGCACTAGCCTCAACTAGTGCGGGGCTAGGCCGCTCGAGGAGCAGCGAAAGGCCAATAGGATCGGGGAGGGTGTGGGTCTAGAATCTCGAGTTCTGGTGGGCGCGATACCTCCTTTCTGCTCACATCTTCTGTCCATTGCGCACGTATCGCGGGTCTGATCTGGATCATTGTTGAGACAGGACCGCATTTTACTTTTGGATAACTTCACGAGATAGCCTGTTGACACAATAACCGCTGTGTGAGACGAGTGTCCTCAACAGATTAAAAGAAGCGTGGAAGCAGGCGCTACCAACTCCCGTGCTAACAGCAGTCTTACTAATAAGTCTCACAGATTTCATTCATCGCATAGCTCAGAGTAGTTGTAGAACTAAAGAATTTGTATTTCGATACAGCTAATACTTCTATCTATCAGCTATCTTCACCTAACATCGAAGACAATTCTATTGTCCAGACCTAGGGCCTTCTGTCTCGAGAGTGGCACCGGGGAAGTTGATGCCATAGTCGAACATACTCCTGCCCGCCGGCACGCCCTGGCATCCACCGCCTAGATCCTTAAGCGGCTGCAGCGCCGGCCCAAGACGACTGTCAACAGCAGCCAAAGCAGCAGTCAGAGCAGCACCTCCAAGAAGCTTGCTCAAGAAAGACGGGGTATCCGCCTGCACAGCCTGCGCGATGAAGCAGCCCATCTTCTTGGGGTCGTTCAAGTCCTCTGCGAAGTTAATGAAGCCGCCAGTAATGTCACCCAGGTTGACGCCCGAGAAACTGTTTACGGCGCCCGTGTTGCCACCGACCTGGCAGTTCAACGGGTACGCGGCACATTGCTGTGCGGTCGAGACACCAATGTCTGCAAGCGTCCAAGGGTCGAGCGGGTGGCGCTTGTACCAGTTGTCTGGGATGCGCTCATAGCCGTACTTGTACGTCAACGCACCGCTGGCGTCGCGCTTGTAGCTGAAGAAGTCCATGAATACATCTTGCGTCAGGAATCCGCGGGGAGCCTCAGCGCTGTGGTTCGCAAGCAAATGGTACGCGAACATGTGTGCGCCAAAGGTGAATGCAACACCAGCGTACGCGGGACTGAAGTAGAATGGGTTGGTAGCGATGCTGTGCTTTTTGCGGTTGTTGGAGTGCTCAGCAAGGACTCGGGGCGTGATCAGACCTCCTGCGCGCTGGTTGGAAAGGTCAAAGAGCTCTTGCATGTATTGTGGGTAGGAGCGGCAGTTGGAGTTCATCTCAGGTGCGAGCCAGTCACCGCGGGTAATGCTGGCATCGCCCTCACTTCTTAGATGGCCGTATGCGCAGATTCCTGTTTCGTTGCCAAGGAGGTCACCAACCAGCGGAGGAAGAGAACTGGTCTTGTCTGAATGGGGACCGATGCTCCAGCGACCGGAGATGGGGTCGCCGTTGAAGAAGGCCGTTGCGGTCTCGAGGAAGATGGTGGCTGTCTTGTCGAGGCCGAAAGCTTGCCAGAGACCGGTGTTGATGCTTGCTGCATCGACAACACCGTCGCGCTGGATGTAGCCGTGGTTTGCGGCGGCGTTGAGACCGGCACAAGGACCGCGGATATCTCCTTTACCTGGGGCGCGCCACTCGTGCTCGCCAGATGTGTTGACGAGTTGGAGGGCAGGGTCGAATTGGTTGAAGAGGGCGTGGTTGGGTGTGCCTGGGTATTCTGGGAATTCGATAATTTGTGGCGTTGTTTGACGCTCTTGGATGCGCTTCTCAGCGACCATACGAGCTATCTCGGGGAAAGCTGAGACCAGCAGAGCTGGCCCAGTAAGGAGCACGAGAGATGTCTTCGCGAACATTGTGTAATGCAGTGATGGAGGGTGAAGAGATGCTGATGATAGTGAGCAGATCTCGTCTATCTTATATTTCATTGCACCCACGGCTGCAGACTAGCGCAAGTTCCCCACTGTGGAGTTAAGGGTCACTCCCAACGCTCCTCATAGCCGGTGTCTTTGGTCTCGAACGAATTCGAGTATCTTCTCATGGTTCATCCGCTAGTACATGGACTACTTTGTCAGTGTGCAGCCAACAGTCTCGGTGGCGACCATAATCCATTGTCTGGGGTAGTCGAACAACCGTCCCAAGACAGTAATCGCCCACGTCGATCTGCAAGGCTCACATGGCTGGGGTATAGTCGCCAAGACTGAAGCTACGAGCGGCAATGCGCTATTGAGGGACAACGGATGCCATTCCGTGATCATCAGTATAGTCAGACCCTGAGTTGGCTGCGAAAGAAGTCCAGGAATGACAGAGTGCCCTTCGAGACCCTCTTGTTTGCCTAGTCATCCCGATGTAGTAGTGAAAAGGCCTTAGACAAGGAGGTTCTGGGAATTTGCGGTGTTCTCTTGAGAGGCGACTGGGGATAGTTCCAAGTTAGAGTAGCACCACGGCGAGTCATGACTGTTGCGGGGAGTATGAGTGAAGTTGCGAAGATCCTCTAGTAGTCTCCTACACCTTTCAATTTCTCTTGACGTGAATTACAGAAGTCTTCTTGACGCGAAATGGACTGGAGGATGCATCATCTGATGGGAAACAATTCAGTTTGCTACATCGGGTAGTTCCCGCGCGGTGCAACCCAGCGATGATGGATGCCATCCACGGCATACCCCTAGCCAACTTCTTTTTTGTTATTACCGTCCGCTTGTCCGGAGCCTGGAGATGACTTTAGTTCATTTTTTGGTTAAAAAAACATTCATTGTTGGCACGCCAAAAGTGGCACTTGGCGGACAGACCCGGTGGAACTCCGCAAACTGACTGTCAAGATGTGAATAGACTCCACGACGCAAGTCCGTTTGACCCACTGGCAACATGCGCTATAGACGGAAGGCACCGTGTGAATCTGATCAAGATGACGGAGCGGCGTGGCGTCCAGCGCAAGTGTAGAGATAAGCTCGACGAAATCGTTGATTAGCGCGACGCTAGCGGAAACTACCCCGGGTCTCGTTCATTCCGTGGTTCAGATCGACCATCAAATTGCCCGGCTGGTGCTTGGGAAGATCCACGTCTGGCACTTCTGACATACGAGAACCATGCTATTGGCTAATAGTCCCAGCAACAGCGCCCTGCGCCGGCGACCCTTACATGGCGTCGCCGTCTTCTCCAGATAATGAGTAATTAGTAATCTACCTAGGTAGTTTTCAGGGGAAAGTGTACCGGATAACCCTCAGTTGCCGAACAACTACCGAAGACGATGTTACCAATCAGTACTCCTGCTTACTGTTCATCAGTCATTTGTCTTGCGTCGACCACCCGATATCTATTCCATTTGGGGAATTTTGTTGCGTCGTGGTGCTGTCGTTATTGTTGTATTGCCGTATGACCGACTTACATAGAGAAAATCTTTGTCCAATCTTGTTTCTCTATAGGACAACGAACGTAACAGCATCAGGCGAGAAACAAGGCTCAAAATGTGCGACGAGAAGCTTCGTTAACATCCATAGTCTGGACAATTTGATGCGCACAAGCCTTAAAAGTGCCGTCAGCCTCGCCGCCATACAAAACTCGCACACTGCAAAGACTCACTTTCACTCGCCACACAACGTACACCGATTTCAAATACTACAAAGTGTAAACAGCACCAAGGCTTGGCATGCTGTTCGCTCTCTTCTAGCACTTGCCTAAGGAGACATCAGCAACAAGCGTTCGGCAGTGTATCCGGTCCATCGCCGTTGTCTAACGTCCGTAAGACGCCCGAGGCTCTGAGGCCTTCCCCGCTCATCTGCCCAATGCTAGCCCCAGAGTCTGGTGAACTTCGCCGACTCTTCGCCTCTGTTTATAGGACATGGGAAGGCTTTTCATGATGGTGCCTTGAGGAACAATGTCTTTGCGCAGTACTTGGTGAGACGATATGGCAGCTTCGTGGTATGGTCGATTCAATGGTATCCGATGCGGAGATGTCCAACTAGCCAGGCTCATGCAGGTCCTCCGGCTTAAGTCATCACCGGGTTACTGCCTGTTCGTTGGTCAGCAAAGAGAGAGCAGAGACAGCGAGTATGATACACTTTGTCATAATTATTGTTGCTCAATAGATACTTTCCGCTTGTAACAAGGTTCTCACGAAGAAGACTTTGACAAGTTACAAAGTCATATTTGCGAGCTGATCAACGGTCTCATCGCGTTTGACCTTGTGTAGAAGAGAGTAGCTTTGTAAGGAAGACGCTACCAACCTTTTCGCAGAGAGTACAGAAGCCACGAGAGTATTGGCGGAAGCTCTGAACAAAGATGATCAGCGTTTTAAAGGGGTTTCATGGAAAGCTGTTGCTGCGAAGCATCAGATTACCACCTGGGCACCGCGTTCTCTGGCTCTGATGAGAACAACCGGTCGCGACTGGCTGAGCGTTACAGACCATTGACATTTACCCGATGTGAATCGAAACAGCGAATTTGCTAAGACTTGAGTGAGATGTTACAGCAGAGTGGTAGCGAGAGAGGAGAGTGCGGGGACAGCGTATGCGATAGATGCCTCGTTGCTTGAGTACCGCAAATGGTGCCGTACGTCAAGAAGGTATTTCCAATCTCTTTCGCGAAGCTCAGATATCAGTCGCGCATTTACCGCAATTCACCAACAGCTGGGGGGTTTGGTGTTGTGGATGTTGAAAGAGTGGAACGTGTCAGGTGCGTTCTTTCCCAGCATGACGTCGCGCGTGCCATCGGAACTGAGCCCCACAACGTTCCGAGAAATTTTGGCTTTCACCAGTCATCACTCTAATGCCCACTCGCCATCCCCGCATACCAAATGTCAAATTCACGAAGCACTCACTCCATATCGCTCTTATACGTTCTTTGGTGCAAATCGCTGCATCAGAGCCCCGCCACATCCCTCGTTCCACGCTGAGAAGACCGAATACCTTCTTCACGCCCGCCGATTCCAAACTCTACGCGCCCGTTACTGCGACTGCCCCAAACATCCGCGACTGCCCCGTCGCAAAGATGCCTGAAACTAGCGTCAGACGCGTGGATCCTCAGAAGCTGGGGAAAATCACGTTCAAGAAGTCGGAGGACTTGATCGATGAATGGGACATAGAATACAACGATACAGAGGGTGAGGCTAATGCCGGAACGTTGAAGCAAGCAGCAGAGGAGCTTGTAAACACAAACACCCCAGTGGCCTTCCCGACGGAGACCGTATACGGACTTGGCGCGGATGCGACAAGAAGCGCGGCGGTCAAGGAGATCTTCGCGAGCAAAGGACGACCAGCCGACAACCCTTTGATCGTCCATATACACTCTTTACCTCAGCTGCGAGCGCTGCTTTTGGGCAAACTAGACGTAGCAGGAGACGGGAAGGATGCTGGAAAGGACCCCATACCGGATATCTACCAGCCGGTGATTGAGCGCTTCTGGCCTGGACCGCTTACTATCATTCTACCGGCCCCTGAGAATTCCATCCTCGCACCAGAGGTGACAGCAGGTCTTCCGACTTTTGGTGCACGAATGCCGCGTTCTATCATCGCCTTGTCCTTGTTACGGCTATGCGGTCGCCCACTCGCCGCACCATCCGCAAATGCGTCAACACGACCTTCGCCCACCGCTGCGGAACACGTTTACGACGACTTGAACGGCAAGCTAAATCTGATCATCGATGGCGGGCCATGCGAAGTGGGAGTTGAAAGCACAGTCATAGACGGACTATCGAGCCCACCTGCGATACTGCGACCGGGTGGCGTCACTGTGGAACAATTACAGCAATGTCCAGGATGGGAGAACGTAGTGGTCGGATATAAAGACAAACCAGCCGAAGACTCGAGCAAACCGCGCGCCCCTGGGATGAAGTACAGACACTACAGTCCGAAGGCATCGGTTCTTCTGTTCGAGGCAGGCGCGAGCCAACCTACATCGGACGAGCTCAAGAGCAAGAGGCGCATTGGCATCATTCGGACCAAGGGTTGGGATAAGGTGTTAGGTTTGGGTGCCGAGAAGGTAAAGACATCGGATGCGAATGGACCAGGACTTTGCGCTTCACCGGACATGGCCGCATCTCTAGATGCCAATGACTCGCCGTCGCGTCTTTCAAATCTTCTGCGATCTGTCACCCAGCACCAAATACCGCACGCCGACCACTACATTGTGAAGCCCGAGGCAGTCCAAGTTTGGGAAATAAATCTTGGCGCAAAGACCGAGGATGTTGCCAGAGGCCTATTCTCGGCGCTAAGAGAGCTTGATAAGAAAGGCGTAGAGGTAATATATGTGGAGGGTATCGACGATAAGACAGGTGACGATATCGCCGCCGCGGTCATGAACCGACTCAGAAAAGCGGCAGAGATCAGGACATGAACGGAGATGAACATGGCGCATATTCTGATTGAATGAGAATACTTCCATTGTCATAACACTTACACTCTCCTGCTGATTGTCGGGTATCGATATTTGACGATCTAAGACACATTTGACACGTCGATGGACAACTCAGTGATGCATTTGGCGAGTGTGGATGTTCGTTAGCGATAAAACGACTTTCCCACACCTCTCCCTCCGCGACATGTACCGATCCTCTTACTATTTTGCAAGTATATTAGCGCTGCTATCATGTCCACTCGCAATATGTATCTCGGTCTTGTTGCACTATTAGCCAGCTGCGCTCTAGGAGCTCCCAACGACGAGACCAGCAATCAAACATCTGCAGCGACCGATCAGCTGTCCCCAACAAGCAGTTCTACCACGCATGTTAAAGTTACTCAAACGACCACAACCACTCCACCTTACGTGCCACCTCGTGAGACTGGCAACTATACCTCCGGGTTCGCCGTCCCTCCATCACCAGGCTCAGTGACGGTACCGTCGGATGGACCTGACTATAGTAAGCCCACTAGCACAGCTGTTACTCTGATATGCCCCCATCCGACTGAACCATGCATTATCGACGGTATTCCAATATGGCCTTCTGGTACCACTTCTCTCGTCTTACCGTCCTTTACATATGATCCTTTGCCGACCTTCATGGCTTCTGATTCTCTTCCAAGCGCGGGCAGTACGATGGTGACTGACACACTTGCCACGTCTGCCAGCCCAACCAGTCCGATGGGTAAAAGTACTCCTTGCTCCCACACCATGTCGCATACCCTACCTGAAAATTCTAGCTCTGGCATTCCCTGGGTACCCGAATTGCCTTGGATAACGCGCTGGGAAACCTTGAGCATACCATCAGGAAGCCTCCCCACTTTCTCAGTATTGAGCAGCACCGCGTCTGGAATACCAGCGACACCATTGGCAATACCGGTTATCTCTGGGTCAGAGACTTCCGAATTCTACTGGCCCACAAGGAGCAGCTTGGATCCCAGTAGCTCAGCTACTTCGTCAGCATCGATATTTCCACCTAACGTAAGTACTATAGCCACCACTTCTGCAATCCTCTCTACATCCTCCACCACGTCAGCTCACTCACGTTGTAGGCCAAGTCCACCCAGGCTTCCGAAGCTAAGGTACCCGTGAAACTTCGAGACACAGAAATAAAGGCGAGCAACATCAGCGCTATGCATTCTGCCATCCTCACTCTGAAGACTAAGTACATCGACGCATTAGATTTCAGAGGTATGGATAACGCAACACCTCCTGCGCGACGAGACGAAGAGAGCAAGGCGACTAAGAGGAGGATAAACTACTGGACGCGCTTCTTCGCCGTTGCGGACCCTCTTGCACCACGGGCGATGGAACAATGCTTGGCCTGCGATGAGGAAGGAGAGGTGACTTGCTTGCCTGGCGGGAAGTATACATGGTGCACGGATGGGTGTGTTGTGACACTCAAGATGGGCTGTGATATGATATGCAAACAGGGAACTATACGCAAAGAAGGGAACTATTGCGTACGATGAGGGTATTCGTAGATATACTTTGTATTGTAACAACCATGTCCTCACTTCTTGAGAAGCAGCAAAAGTCTTGTACGTGTCTACATCCACATGTCCGTTCCACACGACTGCTACTACTACTGCGTCTATTCCAGCCCGTTCTACACGACTGCGTGAAGGTTTGCCACCCATCATCAAGCTTCCAGGGTCTCCACGCCGACGTTTCACCACGATCACAACCCAAAGTCAACCGACTTATCAGTTTACGCAATGAACTGTTGCCACCAGCGTTTCGGAACTCACTGGCTTTCGGCGAACCGCTGTTTGTCTTGAAACACCTTATCATAGTGAACCACACGTTCGATTGCCATCTCGGAGGAACATGATGCGATCGGTCCCAGTCCTTGGAATTCCAAAGAGGCTAAGTTACCATACCGGTAAAGGTGCCTGACGATCGACGCTGTACGTCACCTGCAGGGCAGTGCATCCTAGCCGACCAACAACCTTGGATGATCTGGAACTCGCAGTTTCACAACACTTCGGGGCTTACCACGGTGCATCTGGAGAGAGGCCCTGCATCACAGCTTGTCCATCTCGTAGGTTTGTGCCAAAGACCGTGTGCTCTGCGATCTACCGACGTCACGTGCACACCTGGGCACTGTGAGAATCTGGACCGCAGATTCCAGGCCACCCACGCACCACGCCCGGGTCGTTGCTTCCGATGCCGAACCGTGCCCACGATCCAGAACTGTCGGAGGGAGTGGAGATCATTACGTGTACTCGCGACCTCGCGACGAGCTATAATATCGCAACCTCGCCCTTATTCCCAGCTCCAGGAATTGCAGAACGACAAACAATGGCAAACGTAGACACATGTCATGCCCAGCTGTTGGGAGATGAAGTTTGACACACCGGGCGCAGAGCGCATGCGTTAGGCTGCGCAACTCTAGCAGCGCTTATGCAGGAACCTCCTTCCTATCGATAGGCTATATCGATAGCGCAGGGCTGGTTGACAGTCGCCTCGACTCGTATTGGATGCGTGTTAGTGTGCCAGCGAATGAATTGCCTCACCGTGGAGAACCGATTCCATTGTTGCTGGCACAAAATCGGGGAGGCAGATCTCGAGCGCAATATCCTTAGGCGCACACGATGGGAGTTCTCGTTGTGATCGTGTGACGTCGGTGGAAGCGTCACAGCTGCGTTATCTGTTCATCGGCAGACAGAAGAAAACAAAGACGTTCAGAGCCCGATAGAGGGCGGGATATGTCGGTAATTATGACAAGGACCAGCCTGGCGGAGCGCTTTCGCGTGCGTACCACGTTGTCGTTGTGGTTGACGTGGGTGTAAGGTCACCGTTGATGCGACACGACACCTTGTCCATGAACATCGGGAATAATCTTATCGTGACTTGTAATTGTGTCGACGCTTCAGAATGCTGCGAACATAACAATGGATAATTGAGGTGTGCTAAGCTGAGCTGAAGTGCATGAGCAAGGGAGCCGGCTGAGTACGAGGTCGCGCGCGGAGTGCCTGCCGTGCCACATCGGTTGGTATTTTTGCATCGGACCGCCTCAGTGTTGACTCGTCGATACGAGAAAGCCTCGTCAGCATCGCATACGCCCTCTCGGCTTACCTCCAGTCCTCAGCCCCTTTGGGTTGCGAGCCCGAACACGGTAACGCTCAACAAACAAGACGATGGTCGCCGGGATGAGGGCCTCGTCATCGCTCGATAGAACTGGTCAGACTCCCGCAGAGGCGATCACACTTTCGGAAATGAGAGCGTCTGCGTCTAGAATACTCGATCAACCCGCGCGGTCTTTGCGCCCGGCCCCACCCCTTACGATTCCGCGAGTACCAAGACTTGTGAAGGATCTGTGGTCCTGTCACTATGTGGGACCAACGCACACCATACAGCGAACGTCGATAACATTCACGTGGGCGACATGTCTGACAAGATGACTTTCATATCTATCGATAGAGCAGCTTGCAGACGCAAAAAGCAGATCTGACACCGAAACCGACGCAAACGGTATACGGCCCCTGCTGGCATGCGTCGGTGAGCGGGTGTACCTGAATGTGGCGGCTACGTGAAACGCACGGCGCCATGCGGTAGCTAATCAAGACGGACCACGACCTTAGCGGCTCAGGCCTCTTCTGAGCTGTGAATGGCCAAGTAGGTTATTTCCACCTGAACCCCTGGCTTACCCGCTTGCGCAGAGCCTGAAGGTGTGAAAGGTTCTAGCCAGGCGCATGCGAAAGGATCGAGCGCCCGGATTCCCCGCGAAAAATATATCAGGTTGAAAATCACCCGCCCTCCCCGTTGTTTTTGTCACAACCTGATCCTCAGACTCACACCAAACACGGTCGTTGCCAGCCACTCCTTTGAGCATTTCTGCTCGGTACATTCTCTTGTCGCTCTGACTACCACGTTCATTGTTCGACTGTCCAACGATTTCGCGCTCAGGTTAGCCGCATCTGCTTTTACTCATCGATCGATACCCTACAAGCAAGCGTAACGCACATCCTTAACCTGCAATCTACAACGAACATCGACATGTCTGCCTCTGTCAAGTTTACCGGCCTTTTGGCCCTCGCTTCCGCTGTTGCGGCCGTTCCCCACTACCAGCACGAGAAGTTCCACCACAGGGCTGCTTACCCAGTCAACGGATGGGGTAACTCCAACACCACTGCCATGGCTCAGGCTACCGGTACTGGTGCCTACCCTGGTGAACAGACTACCACCATCGACACCACTTCGACCTCGACCTACACTCAGTACGAGACCGTCTACCAGAAGCCTTCCGGTCTTGCTGGAGGCAACAAGCAGGTCGAGGCTGCCGATGCCTCCACTGGTGTCTGTGGCGCAACCGTCACTGTGACTGCTTCCGAGAAGGTCACTGTCACCGTCACTCCCGGAGGCGGTGCTGCTGTCCCCACCTCATCTGCCGCTGGTACTGGATACGGAGTCCCTTCTTCAGTCATGCCCGTCGCCGAGTCAAGCTCCACGGCCGCTGAGTACCCTGCCGTTCCTCCTGTCGAGAAGCCTACTTCCTCCGCTGCTAAGAGCACCGTCGAGACTCCCGTAGCTGAGGCCACCACCTCTCCCGCTGCCGAGTACCCCGCCGCTCCTCCTGCTGCTTCGTCTTCCAAGGCTGAGTACCCTGCCGTTCCTGAGGCCCCGACCTCCAAGACCCCCGAGATCACCGCATCCGCTCCTCAGAAGCCCGTCGAGTCGGCCACCTCCGTCGCTTCTTCCGCTGCTCCTTCACCCACTGCTGGCAACAGCTACAGTGGCGTCAAGCGTGGTCTCGCCTACAACGAGGCTCACCTCTGCACCACCTTCGGCAGCAAGTTCGGCTTCGGTTACAACTGGGGACAGGTTGAGAGCAACGACATCGGCACCTCCTTCGTCCCCATGATGCACGGTCCTAGCAAGTCTTCCGCCGACGAGTGGCTCGCCAACGTCGACACGGCCGTCAAGAAGGGTTCCACCGCCGTCATGGGATTCAACGAGTGCGACCACACTTCGCAGTGCAACCTGAGCCCCGAAGCCGCCTGCACCGCCTGGAAGGAATACATGAACCCCGTCAAGGCCGCCCACCCCGAGGTCACCATTGTCGGACCCTCCGTTACCAACGGCCCTGCGCCCATGGGTCTCGACTGGCTTAGCCGCTTCAACGACTGCTGCCCCGACGCCGTTGTCGACGCAACCAACATCCACTTCTACGACATCTACGACGAGCAGACCATCGACCGCTTCCAAGCTCAGGTCGAGAAGGCCGCCGACATGGGTGGCAAGAAGGTCTGGATCACCGAGTTCGGTCTCAACCCCGGCAGCGCCTCCGAGGAGCAAGCCGCCAGCTTCCTCAAGGACGCCATGGCCTACCTCGACGGCTCCGACAAGGTCCAGGGTTACTCCTGGTTCATGGTCGGTGACGGTGAGAACCAGCTTAACTCTGGCAGCGGCCTCTCGGCTGTTGGCAAGGTCTACGCTGGTGCCGCTTAAGCACCTACTTCTCTCTGTTCTCTTTTCAGGACGGATGGGTTAGGCGTTTTTGTGTGGTAAAAGACTTCTCTGTTTGTGTGTGTATATTTTTGGGTACATCCTTGGGACAGGCTTTGTTCTCTGGGGACATCATGGCATAGAACGAACGTATGCGCACTCTGATGCAAAACGATCGCTTCAGCATATTGCTTTTTTGTTTAACTTCTAGTTACAGTTGTGTTTGAGGGGGTGTGGTGGATTGGTGTAGCGATACATGTGATGAATAGAAGACTGTCGATTTCAATTGCTGTCCCTTGCATTCTGTGACTTGCTGAAAGCTGACGCGGTGATGTTGGGTTGCAGAGAAGCATTCACTGACGTAAGCCCCAGTGCTGCTGTTGCGACGTTGCTTCTTCTCTGTTCTACCCGACGAAGCACTAATGCATCAATGTTAATCTCAAGTCTTGTTCTAATTACGTAGAGATTATGCAGTCAGCTTGACACCGCCACAGCGACGTACACATGTGGAGTCTTGCAAGGCCAACCATGTCCTTCCTAACACGCGTACCCCCTGGTATCAACCGCGACGATGCTCCCAGGCACCACAACACTTCCATTGACAGGCATCGCCAAACCCCCAGCAGTGCTCACGTATAACACATCCCGATCCCTATATGTTCTCCCAAACGCTGCCGCGGTGTCCCCTGCGAACGTCACTGAATCTTTTGCACCTGCCACCACCTCCATCTTCTTCCCACCTGGACTCACAGCAATGACTGTGTTCTCGTAGTTACTCACAGCCCACAACGTGCCATCCGGCCCGAACGTGAAGTCATCGACAAAGTCGGCCACCGCAGTCAGATTGGCGTATAGTTCCACACCCCCTTTGGGGCTATGCGGTATGTACCCTCTTGAAGTGA
>Ga0265798_10003119_pt1 | contig 23854 bp, 14 predicted proteins | sample P3T30metagenome_FD_192430 | JGI IMG/M metagenome (GOLD analysis project Ga0265798, IMG submission 192430) | Plant litter microbial communities from East Loma Ridge, Irvine, California - P3 T30 | ecosystem: Environmental > Terrestrial > Plant litter > Unclassified | place: USA: California... | reverse complement strand
GTATACGGTAACATCGGCAAATATGAAATCCCGGATCATGTGGCCGTCTTGAAGCAATTGGCATCGGGCCGTCCGTATATGGATATGGAAAAAGTTGGAATTATGGGCCATTCCTGGGGCGGATATTTTGCGATCCGCGCCATGTTAACGGCAGCCGATACGTATAAGGCAGGCATTGCATCGGCTCCGGGCGAACTGACCGAGGGAGCGGAGATCAACGAACCGTATATGGGTTTGCCATCGACGAATAAGGCGGGCTACGATTTTGGTATCAATGCCAGTTTCGCTGCCAATTTAAAGGGTAAGTTGTTGTTTATCCACGGGACAAGCGATACCAATGCGCCATTTTCGGTGACGGTTCGCATGATTGACGCATTGATCAAGGCGGGGAAACCGTATGATTTGCTGATGCTGCCTCACGAGGGCCATTTTTTTGAAGGGACGGACTATGTGAACCAGGCGATAAGGAGGTATTTTGACGAGCATTTGAAAGGGAGGTGAGGTTTAACAAAATGTGGGTGAAAACTGTAATGGAGTGATTGCGGAGAACGATATATTTGTGCCGGGTGGGCGCAAAAGCGCGTCATATCGTACCGCCTAACTTTCAAAATTTTTGAAAAACAATTAACAACGTTTTGCAAATCAGCGGAGTTGAACCGTTTTATCTTTGGAAAACAAAAAATTCCATCATGCCAGCGATAAAAAAGTTTCCTCAGCAATCGGGGATGGTTAACGATGACAAGATCATCGAGCTTTACATGAACGACGTGCTAAGCCACAACGCAGAACCATCCAACGTCTATATATTTTGCAAGCGGAACAACATCGAAGAAACCCAGTTTTATCAATTCTTCAACTCGCTTACGGCCATTCGCCAGGAGATCTGGATTAAGTTTTTCGAGAATGCCGAAACCATAATGTCCCAATCCCCGGATTATCACGGTTATGCCGATAAGGACAAACTCCTCACTTTGTATTTCACAATCTTCGAAATCCTTAACTTAAACAGGACCTACGTCGCATGGTCGTTGCGCGATAACAAGCAGGGCCTTAAAAATCTTGCCGACCTCAGGCTTTTCCGAAACAGGTTCAAAGATTTCGTAGGGCATTTGCTCAAGAATCAGAATCCGGATAAATTCCGGAAGGTGCGCGATATCACCGAACCGGTCCTGTCGGAGGGCGCGTGGGTGCAGTTCCTGTTCATCCTTAAATACTGGCTCGACGATATGTCCAAAGGGTTTGAGAAAACCGATATCGTAATCGAAAAATCGGTAAATACGGTCGTGAGTCTTGTCGATGTCAAGCCGTTGGAAAATCTTATCGACCTGGGCAAATTCCTCTGGAAGAACTAACTGCCACTGCCTGGAACTTTCGCGTGAAGGATGGGAGCGGCATCCTTTTGCCTTTCCTTAATGGTTATGAAACAATTAGGCAGTTCGGCAAAAGATAAAGCGGACAGCCTGACGGCGGCGTCATGTACCTTTGTCTTTACCTGGTTTTTCACGCCGCCGGCACGCCCAAAGAATTATTGATTCAAACATTGCTTCGCCAGTCGGCTTACGCCTCGTGTCGCTAATAACATTCGCTAATTTCCCATGAAAACCCTCGATACAATCCCTACTACTAAAATTTCCCGCGCTTCAGAACTGGTAAAGACCGGTTTCAAGATCGGCGGGAATTATCTCGCGTATTATGGCGAAAAGATGGTCAACCCGAAACTGACCAAGGACAAGCTCAACGAGAACAATGCCGGGGATATTTACGACGGGCTCAAGAATCTTAAAGGAAGCGCGCTGAAAGTCGCCCAGATGCTGAGCATGGACAAGAGTATTATGCCTCAGGCGTATGTGGAAAAGTTCTCGCTTTCCCAATTTTCGGTGCCGCCGTTGAGCGCGCCATTGGTACGCAAAACGTTCAAAAAATATTTCGGACAATTCCCGGATGCGTTTTTCGACACGTTTACGCCTGATTCGGTGAACGCGGCGAGCATAGGACAAGTCCATAAGGCCACTAAAGACGGGAAACAATTGGCCGTAAAGATCCAGTATCCGGGCGTCGCCGACAGTATTTCCAGCGATCTGGCCATCGTCAAGCCGGTCGCGATCCGGATGTTCAACATCAAGGGCAAGGATTCGGAAAAATATTTCAGGGAAGTCGAGGACAAGCTTATGGAAGAGACCGATTACGTGAACGAACTGCGGCAGGGCAAGGAGATTGCCGATGCTTGTGGAGCGATTCCGCATTTGCGCTTCCCTGAGTATTATCCGGAATGGTCTACCGATAAGATCCTGACGATGGATTGGATGCAGGGCGAGCATATTTCCGAATTCGCAGCGAAGAATACAGATCAGGCCAAAGCAGACAAGCTGGGCCAGGCGCTCTGGGATTTTTATATGTTCCAGATCCACGGACTACGAGCGGTCCATGCCGATCCGCATCCGGGGAATTTTCTGGTGGACGGGAATTCGAACCTGATCGCGATCGACTTCGGGTGCGTTAAGCAGATTCCCCAGGATTTCTACGATCCATATTTCGAACTGGTCAGCCCTGAAGTTTTCGACGATCCGGCCCGTTTCGAGGAGAAATTGTTCGAGCTTGAGATTCTTCGCCATGACGACAGCCCATCGGATAAGGCGTATCTGACCAAGCTTTTCCGCGAATTGCTCGTCGTCTCGACAATGCCGTATCGCCAGGCGGAATTCGATTTCGCGAACGAGGATTTCTTCGGACGCCTGTCTGCAATGGGTGAAGAATTTTCTAAAGATACCCAACTGCGAAAAATGAACGGGAACCGCGGCTCGAAGCACTTTTTGTATATCAACCGCACGTTTTTCGGATTATACAGCCTGCTTCACGACCTGAAAGCGAAGGTGGACACGGTAAAGTTCGCAGCGTATTTGGAAAAACAAGGATCTTAATGCCCTCAATGGTAAACATTGAATTGTAGCCAGAATTATGGAAATGACAATTAAATCTCAAATGTTAATGAAAACTTTGCATTTGATTTAACAAACGTTTGAATTTTCTTTAGAATCAGACGGGTTATCTTTGTACTGTGGCTGACGTTCAACTCAACAGTGTGCTTCAGTCACGAAACATTAGTTTGTTTATTTATTGGTTAGGTTGGCAAGAGCGTTTTCGGATAGATTGCGCTCTTGCTTTTTTATATAGCCGCCAAAGCGAGGTTTGTCGTATTTTTGCTTCATGCTTGAAGTTTCGGACATCTCGTTTTCCTACGATTCCAAAAAAACGGTGGACGCCGTGTCTTTTACGCTGGAAAGAGGCAGGCAACTCGCGTTGATAGGCGAAAGTGGCTGCGGAAAAAGCACCTTGTTGAAATTGCTTTACGGACAGTACGATCTCGCGTCGGGCGCTATCCATTACGATGGGAATCAGATCCTAGGGCCTAAATTCAACCTTATTCCCGGTGACGACCGCTTCAAATATCTGGCGCAGGATTTCGGCCTGATGCCGTTTACTACGGTCGCCGAAAACGTCGGGAACTATCTTTCGAATATCGATAAATCCAAAAAACGTCAACGTGTTTCCGAACTTCTCGAAATGGTCGAAATGTCAGAGTTCGCCGATGTAAAAGCCAAATTGCTCAGCGGCGGACAGCAGCAGCGTGTCGCGCTTGCCAAGGCATTGGCCGTCGAGCCGGAATTGTTGTTGCTTGACGAGCCGTTCAGCCAGATCGATGCCTTTCGCTCGAGCACATTAAAACGCAATCTGTTCCGGTATTTCCGTGAGAAAAATATTTCGTGCATCATCGCTACGCACGACGGAGACGACGTGCTATCGTTCGCCGATGAGGTCGTGATCATGAAAGACGGAAAGATCGTCGAGACCGGCCGTCCGAAAGCGATCTATGCCAATCCCGGCACGTTTTACATAGCCCGGATGTTTGGCGAAGTAAGCGAAATCCCGATGCGTTTGCTAAAGCCTATCGTTTCCGACGAGACTATTCTGGTTTACGCCCACCAGCTCAAGATTTCGGGCTCCGGATTGAGAGCGACAGTTCGCCAATCGTACTTTTTGGGCAGCCATTATCTGATCGAAGCAAAATATGAAGGCGGGATCTTATATTTTGAGAACCGAGTTCCCATTCTCGAAGGCGACGGCGTTTTCTTGTCCTTAAATCAATAAAAGCAACAGACGAGTTTCTGAAATAAAAAAAGCAGCCCGAAGGCCGCCTTATCATGATTGAAACTCTTTCTTAATTTTTGACGGTCCGCTCGTCTTTTGGCTTGAGATATTTTTCCAGAAACTGGTCCTGTTCCCAAAGTAAATGTAAAATATTCTCTTTTGCCGCATATCCGTGGGATTCTTTTGGCAGAATCACCATTCTGGCCGGGCCGCCTAATCCTTTGATGGCCTGGAAGTAACGCTCGGTCTGAAGCGTAAATGTCCCTGGATTGTTGTCGGCTTCACCGTGAACGAGCAGCAGCGGCGTTTTCATTTTGTTCGCGTTCATGAAAGGGGACATTCCGTCGTAAATATCCGGGACTTCCCAATAATTGCGCTGTTCCGACTGAAATCCGAAAGGTGTCAACGTTCGGTTATACGCTCCCGAACGCGCAATTCCGCATGCAAAAAGATTCGAATGCGTCAATAAGTTGGCCGTCATGAACGCTCCGTAAGAATGCCCGCCGACCGCGACTTTTTTGCGATCGATGTATCCGAGTTTATCCACGGCGTCTATTGCCGCAGCGGCATCGTCCACCAATTGCTGGATGAAGGAGTCGTTAGGCTCCGTTTCCCCTTCGCCGATGATCGGAAACGACGCATCGTCAAGCACCGCATAACCGCGTGTCGCCCAATACACGAACGATCCGTAATACGGGAATGTAAATTCGTTCGGGTTCTTATTGTTCTGGCCGGCACTGCTTTTATCTTTAAATTCCTCCGGATAGGCCCAGATCAGCAGCGGCAGCTTTTCCTTCTTTTTCACATCGTAGCCTTTCGGCAGATAAAGCGTCCCCGACAAATCGACGCCGTCCTTGCGCTTGTATTTAATGACTTCCTTGTGAACGCCCGCAATGCTCTCGAACGGATTTTTAAACGTGGTGAGTTGCGTCAGTTTTTTCTTCTTAATGTTCCTCAGATAATAGTTCGGATAATCCGTTTTAGACTGCAACTGCACTAGCGCAATCCCGTTTTTGAAGTCCTCCATCGAATAGATTTCTTCTTTTCTATCGGTGTAAGCCGATTGATACAAACGTTTTTTCTTCAGCGTTTTAATATTGAACTCGTCGATGAACGGAAACTGCCCTTTTTCCGTAAAGCCTTCTCCTAAAAGGAATACGTTGCCATTGTCCATGGCCAGGACGTAGCGCGCATATTGATTTTTGACGGTTTCAAAATTGCCGGGATCCGAATAGATATCCTGTGAATTCCGGTCCGTGATCAAAACCGGTGCCTGGCCGGGATTCGACGGGTCGATCAGGAATGTCTTCGTATTCCGGGTATCGTACCAATCTTCCGTCACGACAGCCGTGTTATCGTTGCCCCATATCACATTCGAGAAGCGTTGGGGCATTTTCATCAGCGAAAGCGGTTCAGAACTGAAAGGCGCGTCCCAAACAAAAACCTCGTCCCTGAAATCGACTTTATTCGCCGGGTTTCCTTCATCCAGAGCCACGACATAATACAAACTCGCCGGTTTGTCGTTTCGCCAGCCCATATTCCGCTTGCCTTTCCGGACGGCCATAAAGCCTTTCGGCATAATCTCGTTGAGCGGGATTTCGTTCACCGTCCTGATTTCCTTGCCGGACAAGTCGTACACCACGGTTTTCATCGGGAAGCGACCCAGAGGAACAATATAGGAAAACGGCTTTTGGATCGTTGTCAGCATGAGCAGGCTTCCGTCAGGCGAGAAGCTTTCGTAGGCATAAATATCCTTCGCCTTGTACAAAGTCGCTTTCCCGCTGAGATCGACCGTGTAAAGCTCGGATGTGACAATGGTTTCAAAATTTTTTTCGTCCATCGGATTCTTGAGCAGGTCCTGATACGTGCGGTTCTGGGAAACCTGTCCGTCGGTTTGGGAAATTACGGGGCCGGTAGGCAAATCCTTTTTCGAATCGATCAGTTTCGGACGGTCTTTCGGCAGCATCTTGACAAGCAATCTTTTGCTGTCGCCATACCAACTGAACGGACTGCCCAATGCCGCATTGACGCCGGCTTCGGTGAGTATCGTGGCTTTCGCCGATGCAATATCCAGAATCCAAAGCTCGACTCCGGTTGCGGTCGTATTGGCGAACGCCAGGTTTTTCTCGTCCGGGGCCCAATAGACGTTGCTTATTTTCGGATTTTGCGGAAGCCCGGAAACCTGGACTTCATTTTTATCTTTGACCTTCCGGATTTTCAGGTTGGTGATGAACGTCATCGTGCTCGAAATATTCGTCACCGGATTGATCCGGAGCCCGCCAAGCCGCAATTCGTCCTGGTTCAGATCGTCCAGCGTTTTATAGGTGGGACGATAGGAAAGGACCATGTACTGCATTTTGGAATCCATCTGCACAGACGGCGGACGGTCGTAATCGGCGAGGTCCAGTATTTCCTTCGGCGGCTTTTGGTACGTCAGGTTTTCCTGTGCGGACATCTGGTATCCGACCAAAAGAAGGAGTGCAAAACAAAGGTTCTTCATATTGTTTGGTTTAAGGTTGTGTAAGTTACGACTTTCGGAAAACCGGATCGACATCCATTTGTAGACAACTTATTCACAACGTTACCGATTCCCCAAAAATTTCCGGCTTATCTGCAAAACTCTTATCTTGTACGCTAAAATTGCGGATAGCTCAAAAAGTGTTGTCCGATTTTATAAAAAAGCCAGAATATGTACAATTCCAAAATATCGGGCCTCGGATTCTATGTCCCTGAAAACGTGGTCACCAATGACGATCTTTCTAAAATTATGGACACGAACGACGCGTGGATCCAGGAACGCACCGGAATCCAGGAGCGCCGGCACATTATAAAAGGGGAAGACACGACGACCTCGATGGGCGTAAAGGCGGCAAGGATTGCAATGGAACGCGCGAACGTCGGCCCTGATGATATCGACTTCATCGTTTTTGCGACGCTCAGCCCGGATTATTATTTCCCGGGACCAGGCGTTTTGGTACAGAAGGAGCTCGGGCTCAGGACAGTTGGTGCGCTTGACGTGCGGAACCAGTGTTCGGGATTCGTCTATGCCGTGTCTGTCGCCGACCAATATATCAAAACGGGAATGTATAAGAACGTGCTCGTTATCGGATCGGAAGTGCATTCGCTCGGGCTCGATATGACCGATCGCGGACGTGCGGTCTCCGTCATTTTCGGAGATGGGGCAGGGGCGGCCGTGATGACGCGCGAGGAGGATCTTACCAAAGGTATTTTGTCGACGCATTTGCATTCCGAAGGCGAACACGCCCTTGAACTTACCGTGACCGCGCCGGGAATGGGCGGTCGTTGGGTAACCGATATCCTTGCCGAGAACAATCCTGATGACGAAAGCTACCTGCCGCACATGAACGGACAGTTCGTATTCAAAAATGCGGTCGTGCGGTTTTCCGAAGTGATCATGGAGGGATTGCAGAAGAACGGGCTTGAAGTAGCGGATATCGATTTGCTGATCCCGCATCAGGCGAATTTGCGCATTTCGCAATTTATCCAGCACAAGTTCCAGTTGTCCGACGATAAGGTTTTCAATAATATCCAGAAATACGGAAATACTACGGCTGCATCGGTTCCGATAGCGTTGACGGAGGCTTGGGAAAGCGGTAGGGTGAAAGAGGGTGATGTTGTCGTGCTTGCTGCGTTTGGTTCCGGGTTTACGTGGGGAAGTGTGGTGATGCGGTGGTGATGGCGCTTGCGGCGAGGCTTTTTCGATCGTATTTTTATGTCAATACTATTTAGAAGTATAAAGCTCCGGATTGGAGCTTTTTTTATATGTGAGATTCGTGCATTCGTGGCCTTTTTCGATTTTTTTAAAAAGGGCACATTTATATGATTTTTTTGCTGTAGAGGTTGTTACAATTTTATTTGTTTCAAACATATTGTTTCAAACGCGATTGCAACACATGTGATTGAAACAGATTTATTTTTAGTGATTTTAGTTTTATGTTGAAAGCTGCGCTTTCTTGGGTTCCTTAGTTGGAGTCCGCTTCGCCTGCGGCGCAGCTTTATCGTTGTGCTTAACTGCGGGGTTCTTCGAAAGCGCAGCTTTCGTGCGTTCGCTACCGCTAGGTCGCCTGCCGGCGGGGCCTTCTTTTGTCTCGCAACAAAAGAAGCAAAAATGCGGAAGCGGCGGGACCGCTCGGCGACCTGACAACCTCTTGGTCCGACCCGAGGCGCAGCCGAACGGTATGGAGCGTAGCGGAATAAAACCGAAAATAACTCGCCGTGGGCTTGTATTGTACATGAGGAAATCCTGTTTCGGCTCAAACACCTTTTCGGTTTTATCCGAACCTGCGAGGGTCAGGTGCCCGGCGCGGTTTAACGCCGCAACTAAGCGGAAGAGGCTTTTATATTTATCCTCCGCTTCGCTGCGGATAAAGAGGTCGCTGAAAGAACTTCTCGCGACTGTCTTTGACGGAACTGGATCTCCGATTATCCCTTATGACTCATATTCCTCAATTAGTACGAAAGCCCGTGCATTGAACTCCGAACGGTCTTATAAAACGATTCTAACAACACACAAGCCAAGTTCTTCCGGAGCCATTTTTAGCAAAGCGTAAGCGGCGCTAAAAATAAGATAAACACTTCCTACCTGGCAGCGCCCTCGTGAAAATGGCGTTAAGAAGAGCGGCTCAGAATGCGGAAAACGCGGGGAACTGTCTGAGCGTTAGCGAGTTTCTCCCGCGTTCCGCAGTCGTGCCGCTCTTTAGCCATTTTTGTGGGGCGCAACCGCATTTTTGCTACTTTTTTTGCGAGAAAAAAGTAGGCCCCGCCGGCAGGCGACCCGCGGTAGCGCAGCCAGACAGCGCAGCTGTCAAAAAGACACAATGATAAAGCTACGCCGCAGGCGGAGCGGACCACAACTAAGGAATCCAAGAAAGCGCAGCTTTCAAATCTACCAACTTGAAACAATCTAAAAAGCATACGACGCCCGAAAGCGCAGCTTTCAAAAATAGTCCAATATCAAGGCCCGATCGCCCCGATCAAAACATCCCACCACCCTGTTTCGTATTATCCTCTCTCTGCTTCCGCTCCATAGCCCGGTTCTTCCCAGCCCCGAACATATAATTCAAACCAATATAAACCGACTGGCTCTCCCAGGCAAACTGTCCCGTCTGCGCATAAGGATTATCCGTCGTGAACCGGAAGCGTTGGGTGTGAAACATATCGTTCCAACGAACACTCACGGTCAGCTTGTTCTCCAACATGGCATAACGCACACCCATATCGGTCTTATACATGGAACGCGGATTCATCTGTATACCTTCCGTTCCGCTTCTGTAAAATCCGAAAAGCAAAAAACTCAACTGCTTGTTCACCTTGAAATTATTGTTCATTCGTGCGTTCAAAGCCGCGAACGTGACTCTTTTCGTGATCATTTCATATTCGTCGGTGGCGCCGATGCGACGTGAAACCAAACCCTGCTGATTGATGCTCGAATAATCCAAAGCAGGCTGGACATCCCACCACTTGGTGATCTTGTAATTGGCGGAAACTTCAAAGCCGAAAGCCGTGTTGTCGTCGAAATTGTCGAATGTCATGATCTGCTTGTTCGGATTTTCAGGATCCGGATACAAAATCCGGTTGATCTCATCCTGGATGTTCCTCAGGAAAACACCTGCCGAAACCGAGCCCTTTTCCAGTTTGCGCGTATAGTTCAATTCGATGGAATTGGTGAACTGAGGGTCGAGTCCGGGATTTCCGATCGCCGTCACCAAAGGCGTGCTGAATTCCCTGATCGGACTGGTCTGGTCGAGACCCGGACGATCCACGCGACGGCTGTAACTCATCTGAAACATGTCTTTTTCATTAAGCGAATACGTCGCGGAAGCCGATGGATAAAGCGTCACATAATCGTCTTCATACGCCTTTTCACGGTTGAGTATCGCTTCGACCTTATAGCTTTCGAAACGCGCGCCCAACTGATAGCTGAATTTCCCGAAACGCTGTCCGAAAGTCGCATAAGCCGAATAAATATCGAAGTTGTAGTAGTAATACGCACTGTTCATAAAGTCCGATTGGTAGTCGTTCTGAGATCGGTTGAAGCGCGCCTCGGCTCCAAGTTCGAGCGTCGATTTTTCCCCTGTCGGATTCACGAAATCCACGTTCACCGTCGTGAGTTGCCGATGGTTCAGCGTCGCATCCTCATATTGCGTATCCGGAATGGCCCCGTCGTCAAAATTGCTGAAATAATCCGCATCCTGGTCGCTTTTCGCCGCATTGTGGTTGAACTCGATATCAAGCGTCCGACCCTCTTTTTCAAACAATTTCTTATACGCGATATTGTACGCGCCTTCGTGGTTTTTATCGCGGTAATCGCCTTTCTGGACCTGGGCTTCCATCGGGTTTAGGGAATTGATATCGGTAATGATGCTCGTGCCTCCGTTGTAAAAATTCTGGTTCGTGTAGACCGAGATCGTATTCTTGTCGTTCAGGTAAAAATCCACACCGAACTTGGCAAGGTTCGATCCGTTGCGGTTCTTAACATTTATAAACTGGCGCGTGCCGTTGTCGAGCCGTCTGATGTCGCCCGTATTGGCATAGTTTCCGAAATTATTGCCGTAAGTCCCGAAAAAATTCACTTTGCCGGTGCGGTAATTCCAGTTCACCGAGTTGTTGACTTTCGGCGTCCGCGCGACGGTCAGGCCGGAATTAAGGCTGGCATTGAAACCGTTGTTCGCGTTTTTGTGCAGGACGATGTTGATGATCCCGGACATTCCTTCCGGATTGTACTTGGCGGACGGATTCGTAATCAGTTCGATCTTTTTGATGGATGTCGACGGGATCTGTTTCAGAAGCGTGGCGGCATCTGTATTCGTCGGACGGCCGTCGACGAGTATCCTTACGTTTTCATTTCCCCTTAGCGAAATCTTTCCGTCCTGATCGACGTTTACGGACGGTATGTTGTTCATGATCTCCGAAGCCGTCGCGCCCGCCGTAGTCAGGTCTTTCCCTACATTGATGACTTTGCGGTCGATCTTTTGCTCTATCGTGGAGCGCTCGGCCACTACATTGACCTCGTTGAGCTGGACGGCGTCTTCAGCGATCGCGATCGTTCCCATGTCCGATTTTTGTCCGGCCTGCAACGTCACGTCCCGTACAGCAGTTTTGTATCCCATGAACTGGATTTCTATCTGATACACTTTGGCTCCGAGCTTATCGATCGAGAAAGTTCCTGCTTCGTCCGTGATGGTGCCCGTAATTACTTTCCCGTCCGATTTGACGGCAATGGAAACATAAGATAAAGGAGTTCCGGAAGCATTGTCGATAACTTTGCCGTTGATTCCTGCCGAATTTTGGGCGTGTGCAGAGAACAGGGTCGCCAAAAGGCAAACCACGAGGATTTTGATTTTCATTGTTCGATTGTTTGATTGATGATAGCACAATCTCAAACGTCGCCGTTTTTCCGTTGCGCCGTCGATAAGACTTCCAAGGCCTTTCGATGTTACAGGCACAAACAAAAAAAAGAGGTTTCCGCTCAGAAACCTCTTTTAAACAAAACAATATGAGAACTTTTAACGCTTCATCGCAAAATGGGAGCGGAATTCTTTTTGTTGGCCTTCTTCGCTGTATTCCACTGTAAACCAGTAATCGGTAGACGGAAGTAATTTGCCGAGGTGCGTACCGTCCCAGCCCTGTCCGCCCGGGGAAATCTGTACGATCAGTTTTCCGTAGCGGTCGAAAATACTGATTTTAGATGTCAGATGTTCTTTAAGGTCGCGGATGTTCCACGTGTCGTTGTAACCGTCTCCGTTCGGCGTGAAGAAATGCGGATAGTTGACGATAAGCGCTTCGGTAGATGCAAGTCCGCAGTCATTCTTATCGCGTACCGTTACCGTATGCGTTCCCGACGTCACATTCCCGAAGACATTGCTGTCCTGCCACGGACCTCCGTCAAGCGAATATTCATAATCGCCGGTTCCTGTTGCCGATACGGTGATCGTCATATTATCGCTGAAATCAGGGCTCGATTCGTATGCGACCACTGCAGGCTCCGAACCTTGGACGGTCACTGTAACCGGCATAGACACGCAACCCGTCGCATTGCTGACCGCGATCACCGTGTAATCTCCGGGAACGACAGCCGTATAAGTGGCCGCTGTCCCTACGATATCACCGGCTTCGTTCAGCCACTGAAAGGTGTGATGGGCAGCGTTCAATCCGCTGTTTATGACGAACGACCTGAGCAATGTTTGCGTCTCGGAATCGAAACAGATGATCCCGCCAACCGGTTTCGGGTTCGGAAGCTGGTTCACACGCAATGTGATCGAACGCGTATCGAAGCAATTGGGAGCCAAAGCGTTCACCACACGTACGAAAACCGTCGTCATTAAAGATGTCGTTACCGGATTGGTCCCGGCGTTGGCATATTCGAGGCTTTCATGGTAGGTTACGGAAAATTCCGTTCCCGTCTGGCTGCCCAGAACCGTTGCCGTCAACGTGCTGAGGTCGAATGCGGTAATCCCGTCGTTTACGCCGTCCTCGTCGCAGATTATAGCTGTTGCCAAAGGAACTGCGTGAGCGACAGGCTCGGGAACGATGGTGATCTGGAACGAACTTTCATCGGTACAAGACGGATTGAACGGCGATTGTGCAAAAACGTAAATCGTACCCGATTGGCTCACCGTCGCACCTGCATTCAAATGCGTTCCTGTTCCGCCCGGCCCGGTGTAATAGCCGCCGACGACCAAGGCAGGAAGCACGTAATTCTGGCAACTTGTCACCGCTGCAGGTTCGTCCACGTTGAAAATTGTGACGTTGAACGAAACTTCATTCCAGCAATTCGGTGTCGTACCGGTCTCGGCATAAACGTAAAGCGTCTGATTGGCCGCAAGGATGTCTCCGGCGTGCAATTGCGTTCCGGTTTTTTGAGGGCCAGTGTAATAATCGCCAAGCGTCAAGGCCGGTAACGTATAAGTATTACAAGTGAATACATTGCTGATCGGAGCCAGTTGAGGCGTGTTGTTGATCGTGATCTGAAAGATATTCTCGTCGGTGCAATTGATGCGCTCGCCAGATTCTGTATAGATGTAAAGCGTCGTCGACTGTGTGATCACGTTTCCGGCAGAAAGCGTGTCGTTTTCACCGTTTGCCAAAGGTCCGCCAGAATTTTTATAATAAATTCCAACGGTCAGCGCAGGAAGCACATAACTGTCGCAAGCCGTAACCGGAGCCGGTGCATCGGCCTCTATCGAATAAATATTTACGTCAAAGCTGTTCTCGGCCGAACAGAACGGAGCCTGGGTGCTTTGCGCAAAAATGTAGATCGTCTGGGATTCTGTGATTACGGTTCCTGCCGGCAAAACATCTCCGGTCCCGCCTGGGCCCGTGTAATATTTTCCAACTCCAAGAGCGGTCAGGACGTAAGAATTACAGACGTCGATCTCTGAACGCGAATCGATGGGCGGTGCCGGGTTTATCGTAACCGTAAAGCTGTTCTGATTGCTGCAATTGGCATTGAGCTGTTTGTAGATGTAGATGGTTTGCGTCGTCGAAATATAATCGCCGGCGTGCAATTGCGTACCTGTTCCGTTGGTACCCGTAAAATAGTCGCCGTTGGTAATTGCCGGAAGCGTAAAGCCTCCGCAGACGCTCTGGTTGCCAACCGTATCGATAGGCGGCTGGGAAATTTCAAGGTGGAACGAGCGGTTAGGATCGCAGTCGCTTCCTCCGGGAACGTAAACATAGATCGTCTGGGGTGAATTGATTACCGTGCCTGAAGGCAACAGCGTTCCCGTTCCGCCAGGACCTGTATAGTAATTTCCGATGGGCAAGGCTGGCAGCGCGTATCCCGCACATTGGTTGACGTCTGCAGGAACGTTCATCCCGATGTACACCGTAAAGCTGTCCTCGGACGTACAATTGAACTGAGGCGTGCCGTTCTGGGCGAAGACGTAAAACGTAGTCGTCGTAGTGACTTCCGTCCCGGCAGGAACCGTGGCCCCTTGTCCGCCGGACTGGGTGTAATAGTTGCCTGATGCCAATGCCGGCAACGTATAAGAAGTACAGTTAAAAACATTGTTGAAGGTTCCGACGCTGGCCGTATTCACGATCGTCACATCGAAATCCGTGTCGATTACGCAGAAAGGCGCGACATCCGTCTGGAAAAAGTAATACAACGTCTGGGATGACGTGATTTGCGTCCCGGCCGGAATCGGGTTGCCCTGTCCTCCGGGTTGGGTGTAAAAGGCGCCGTATTCAGGAGTGGTAACCGTATAGCTTCCGCAATAGGAACCGTCGCTTGGAGACATTGTCAACGGATCGACGATCGTTACTTTAAAGTCGCTGCTTGCGCTGCAATTGGGCGGTCCGCCAGGCTGGCTGAAAACATGCACTACCTGAGTGGTGCTTATTACATCGCCTGCGAACATCGGTGTACCGCCTCCGTTTGGTTGCGTAAAATAATTTCCGTTTACCAATGTCGGAAGCACAAAATTATCGCAAACGATAACATCCGGCAACTGATCCACTTCCGGAAGCGGAATGAGCGTTATTGCAAAAGAAGTCGTGGCGAAACAGTTAAGGTCGGACACATTCTGCACCCTGACATAAATGATCATGCCGGACGTATGCACCGTGATGTTTACGCCAAGCGGATTTGCGCCCGTAGCGGCATCTCCCGGTGTAAGGTGGTACGTGACAAGGTTCAGCGCAGGCGATTGGCCATTGAGTATTGCGGCGGTAATTCCGCTTACGCCGATGATGCCGAAATGCTGCGTCTGCGATCTTTCGCAAACCGTAACGTTCTGTGGCGTTGAAATAACAGGACCGGTCGTAACGGCCAATTGGAAAGATTTCACGGTAAAGCAGCCGTTCGCCGGATTGTTGATCCGCACGAAAACCGTCTGGTTGCCCGCACTGTTATACGTCGTGGAAAGCGCACCTGAATTGTTGTTGGCATCTGCTTCCGATGCGAAATAGGCCACAGTCGTTCCGGCTGGAAGGCCCGCCGTTAAGATAGGCGTATTTAAGGCTAAATTGTAGGTGTAATTCCCGGTTCCGTTATCGCATTTGTATAACGTACTCGGGTTCGGGGTAACGAATTGGGGATAGTATTCGATGTTGATCGAATCGGACGTCGCCTGGCACGCATTGTCCACGGGCGAATACGTGACGGTATAATTCCCAGGCTGCGTGACCAGCAAAGTCGGACCGTTTTGTCCTGCAAGCACCTGATTGCCGCGTTTCCACGTAAAGGTGTATTCGGCCGGGTTCAATCCCGAATCCAAAACGTAGGTTTGTCCGAAGCAGATCGCCGTATGACTGGCCACGGTAAGGTCGAGCCCGAGCACTTGCTGTCCGATGTTAAAACTGTCTGAAGCGATGAAGATCGCCGAATCCGATTCCGGGTCGGTACGGTCGGCGATGACGAGCTTAATGTGATAAGGGGTGTTCGGCACCAACGTCGAACTCGCGTTCATGAGGACGGTCTGCCCGTTGAAATTCGTCGCCGAACCCGCTGCCGCCGATCCTCCGTTGAAACTGCCGAAGAACTGGGCATTCTGGGATCCGCAGGAAGAATTGTACAAAAAGTCGCGGATCGTAACCACCGAAATCGGCAGGTTTGTATTCGGGACCACGGCAAGGTTCGTCGTGACACCGGTATTCATATTCGTCAGCAGGAAAGCGAACGCATCCGAAAACTGGCATTGAAAATTCCCGTATTCTTCCGAAGCGAATACGAAGTCAAAATTAAATTGGGGCGAAATAGGGGTGAAATCAAATTCAAGGACGGTGGCGTTCGTCGAGTTCATCGCGATCCCGGCCTGTGCAAGCGTCGCTTCGAGATCAGTGTCTCCGGGCCAGTTGGCGGCCCCGTCGTTGAGCATCGTAGTATTGGGTCCGGCTGCGTTCAGGGCGTTTCCGGTGCTCAGGATCACGCCGGCCTGCATCGGGAAGTTGGCGTTCGTGTTCTGGAAATATCCGATACCGTTCGTCGATCCGAAATTCGTACCGGTGCTCCACGTAATATTATTGGCCTCGACGCACGGAGAATTGATCAGCACATTGTTAACCAATTGCGGAACGGTATGGTTCGTACTGTTGACCACGATCGGCTGCGCCAGAACTGGCAATGAGAATACCACAGTTAAACTGAGTAGAAATTTTTTCATAACATCAAGCTTTAGGGTCGCTTTTGAATGTTTTGGTTATTGATTTGTTTTGACGGAACAAAGATGCGTGCTTATCTCGATTAAAAGCAAAAAAAGTCGATGAAATACATGATAATTAAATTAAATAGGGATTTTTTCCTACAATTATTTTTGTATTGGATTGATTTTGCCAAAGTTTGGAATTGCCTGATATTGTGCGATCGACGGATTTGACAAAATTTAGATCCGAACAGGAAATTTTACGCAAACGTTTTCCCTTATTGCAAATCACTACTTGCATAATTTTCAGCCGATCTTACAAGAATCCCACATCGCATTATCGACCAAATGCATGGTTATCGACGGTCTGGCTTGAAAAGCTTTAAAAGTGTCATCTTGAGCGGTTTTTCTCAAAAATCCGAATGATTAATTTTCTATCTTTGCACGCCTAAAAAACAGAGTGAAAATGACACCACAGGAAATCCTTTTGCCCGCCGTTCAGAATGCCGTCAGTGCACTTTACGGAGTTGCCGTCGAACAATTTGAGTTCCAGGCTACGCGACGCGATTTTGAAGGTGACATTACACTTGTGGTTTTTCCTTTGCTGAAGCAGATAAAAGGCGCTCCGGCACAAATCGGGAACGCGATAGGAGAATACCTGATGCAGAATGTTTCGGAGGTCAAAGCCTTCAACGTCGTCCAGGGGTTTCTCAACCTTGTGATCGCCGACGAATTTTACCTTGACTTTTTTGCGAAGGTCAAAGACGATTCGAAATTCGGTTTTGTCTCCCCTGAGGCAAACGGAAAGGCGGTCATGGTGGAATATTCATCGCCCAATACGAACAAACCGCTGCATTTGGGCCACGTCCGCAACAATCTTTTGGGTTATTCGGTTTCGGAAATCCTGAAAGCCGCCGGAAATAAAGTCTATAAAACCCAGATTATCAACGATCGCGGCATCCATATTTGCAAGTCGATGATTGCCTGGGAAAAATTCGGCATCGGTGAAACGCCTGAGTCTTCCGGATTGAAAGGCGATAAGCTTGTCGGAAAATACTACGTCGAGTTCGACAAGGAATACAAGAAGCAGATAGAAGCGCTGAAGTCAGAGGGCAAGACCGAAGACGAAGCCAAAAAGCAAGCCCCGATCCTTGTCGAAGCACAGGAAATGCTGCGCGACTGGGAAGCCGGAAAACCGGAAGTCATTGCGCTTTGGGAAAAAATGAACCAATGGGTTTACGACGGTTTCGGTCAGACGTACAAAAAGCTTGGCGTCGATTTCGACCAGTATTATTATGAATCCGATACGTATCTGCTCGGCAAGGAAGTCGTGCAGTTCGGCCTTGCAAAAGGCATATTTGAAAAAGATCCCGACGGTTCGGTCTGGATCGATCTTACCGATGACGGTCTTGACCGCAAAATCGTGCTCCGCTCAGACGGGACGGCCGTTTATATGACGCAGGACATCGGGACCGCCATTCAGCGCGTGAAGGATTTTCCTGACGTCGGCGGAATGGTTTATACTGTCGGGAACGAACAGGATTACCACTTCAGGGTGCTGTTCCTCATCCTCAAAAAGCTCGGATTCGACTGGGCGGATAACCTGTTCCATTTGTCTTACGGGATGGTCGATCTTCCTTCCGGAAAAATGAAAAGCCGCGAAGGAACGGTCGTCGACGCGGACGATCTTATGGACGACATGAGCGAAACGGCCCAGAAAATATCGGAGGAGCTGGGCAAGCTCGAGGGGTATTCGGACGACGAGAAAAAAGTGTTGTACGAAACGATCGGCCTTGGTGCGCTCAAATATTACATCCTCAAAGTCGATCCGAAGAAACGCATTCTGTTCAATCCGGAGGAATCCGTCGATTTTGCAGGAAACACGGGACCGTTCATCCAATATACGTATGCCCGTATCCGCTCGATCCTGCGCAAGGCGAACTTTGATTTTTCAACGAACATCAACGGTTTGGAACTGCATCCGAAAGAAAAGGAATTGCTGAAGCTGATCTCGACATTTCCGTCGGTCATCCAGGAAGCGGCCAGAAACCACAGCCCGGCGCTGATCGCCAATTTCACGTACGATCTCGTCAAGGAATACAATTCGTTCTACCAGTCGGTGCCGATTCTGGGAGCCGAAAACGAGCAGGAAAAAATCCTCCGGACGCAATTGTCCAAAAAAGTCGCCGATACGATCGAATCGGCCTTCAGGCTCCTCGGAATTTCCGTTCCTGAAAGAATGTAGACAATTAATAATGAATGATTAATAATTAATAATTGTTGTGGAGCGTCCGAAACCTTACTTTTTTTCGTCATTTCTTATCGTGTTGCTTTCCGCGGTGTTTTTCCTCGGGATCAAACGCGTCTTGCCCGATAAGATTTTTTCGGATAAGGCCGGCACGACAAAAAACGTCCTCATCGACTCGATGCTTATCGACGCTTTTGAAGCAGAGAAAAAACAGGCTACGCGAGATTCCGCCGACGGAAAGGATATGGATGCCGAAGATGGGAAAGGTTTGTCGAACCAACCTGTCGTGTACTATCCGACGGACGGCATACAATTTCCCGAAGAAACGTTTGAAAATTACAAAGGCGACCAATACCTGATCGCGTTCTACGAAAAGCTGTACCAACTCGAAACGACGGGAAAAGGCAATGTCCGCATCGCGTACTATGGCGATTCGATGACCGACGGCGACATGATCGTACAGGATTTCCGTACGAATCTTCAGGAGCAGTTCGGCGGTCGCGGCGTCGGATTCGTGCCCATAACATCGGAATCTGCAGCTTCCAGGAATTCGATAAAACACGAGTACTCACCCAATTGGAAATCCCAGTCGTATCTGAACGTCAAATGGCCGAAGCGTTCGTTCGGCGTCAACGGTCATGTATTTTTCGCCAACGACACTTTGAGGACGGAATGGGTGAAGTTCAAAGCCGGCAAAGGAAAGTTCAACCAGGATCTGGATAATCCGACGGTTTTCTACGGAAGTTCAGGCAACAAAAAAGGCGTGGTTTCCTACATTTCCGGCAAGGATACGATCCGGAAAAAGATGAATACGGCCAACACGCTCAATACGGTAACGCTGGCAAACGGCGCATTGAAAGGCATTAAGGTCGACTTTCACCAGGCCGATTCCATTCCGGTCTACGGTTTTAATTTCGATGATGGAAAAGGCGTTCACGTCGACAATTTCTCACAACGCGGCAATTCCGGAATCCCTATTTCCAAGTTCAATCCGAAGCTCATGAACGCGTTCCAGGACAAACTCGGGTACGACCTGATCATACTCCATTACGGAACCAATGTCCTGAATTACGGCACGCTCGACTACAAATGGTACGAACGCGCCATGACGAAAACGGTCAATAAAATACACGAATGCTTCCCCGGAGCGGCCGTGCTGATCATTTCAACGGCAGACAAATCCACGAAATACGACAGGGAAATGAAAACCGATTCGGCCGTCGTTCCCCTGACCAAAGCCCAGAAGCGATACGCCCTGAACACAAAATCGGGTTTCGTGAATTTATTCCAGCTAATGGGCGGGAAGGAATCGATGGTAAAATGGGTCGAGGAAGAGCCCGCTCTCGCCGGCAAAGATTACACGCATCCAAACTTTAAAGGTGCAAAACGGTTCGCGAACCTGATCTCCAACCAGATCAGCCAAGGTTATGCACAGTTCAAAAAGCTGCGTGCCGCCAAGAAGGCCAATCCGCAGGCGACCGATAGCCTTAACCGCAAAAACGACTCATTGAATGCGAATTAAATTAGTGCTTCTAGCTTTGTTCGCTGTCGGATTCGCTTCTGCACAGCAAGATTCGACGGCAACCGAAAGCGATTCCACGTTGGTAGAACTCGATACGGCCGAAATCCCGATTCCCGACAACCGGTTCCAGAACACGAATGCGATCGCCTCGTTCTACAAAAAACTGGCGGAACTGGAAACGAAGAAAAACCGCAAGATCAACATCGTCCAGATAGGCGATTCACACATACAGGCCGATCTGTTCTCTCACAGAACCAGACAGGACCTGCAGGCCAGATTCGGGAACGGCGGCCGCGGATTCGCTTTCCCGCACCGGTTGGCCGGCACGAACGGATCGTCCGATTACAAGTTCACGTCGAACGTAAAATGGAGCGGCTGGCGCAACATCAATTCGGTAAACGCAGATTATCCCGTCGGATTGAGCGGCATCGGACTGATCACGAATGCCAGGGATTTTGCAGTGGAATTCGATGCAAAATCGGCTGAAAACGAGTTTAATCTAATACGGATCATCACGCCCCAGAACCGTCCGCTGTTCGACGTCGCAACTGCTAAAAAGCGTATCAAAATGGAATCCCAGGTTCCCAAGAAAATCACGCACAAGATCAGAAACGGCGAAGTCCTGGGCTCGATAGCCGATAAATACAACCTTTCGGTTTCCGCCCTGAAAAAGGCGAACGGATTGAAGTTCGACCGCATCCGCGCAGGCAAAACCCTCAAAATTCCGACGAACGAAAAGCAGGTCAAAAAGGTGTATCGCTCGGAATTTGTCCCGCTTCAGATGCAGGAAGACGAGATTTCCCACTTTTACAGATCGGACAAACCGCTTGGCGAAATTTACCTGATCCCGTCTGAGGGCGCATTCGACGTGGCCCTGAACGGCGTCGTGCTCGAAAACGACCTGCCCGGACTCATCTATCACTCCATCGGCGTGAACGGCGCAAAGTTTTCCGATTACAACAAATACCCGTCGTTCTTCAGTGAATTGAAGGCGCTCAATCCCGATCTGGTCATTTTGTCGCTTGGTACTAACGAGTCGTTCGACAAGATGTCCGGTGACGCGTTTATTTCCCAGATGGACCAATTTATTTCCAGTGTAAAACGGGAGAACCCTAATGCGGATATCCTGGTGCTGACGCCGCCTCCGTCACTTTTCAGGCGTCGCTATCCGAACACGTTCGCAGCCGATTACGCGCAGAAGATCCTCGATGGAGCCGATAAAAAGAACTATGCCGCCTGGGATTTATATTCACAGCTTGGCGGATTGTACGGCGTCGGCAGAAACGCCAAAAAGGGGATTATCGGCGGCGACCGCGTTCATTATACGCATGAAGGTTACGCCAAAATGGGCACGTTGCTGTCTGAGGCGATTTTGAAAGCATATTACGATTTTAAGGCAGCGGGAAAATGATGGATTGGATCGATATTCAGAATTGGTTACTCGCGAATTACGAGAGTTGGTTCGTTTTCAATAAAAAGGAGCCGATCTTGTTCAACACGCCTTTGTTTTTGGGCATGTTCCTTATTTTCTATCCGATTTACATCCTGACGCTGAAGTCGAAAACGCACGCGATCCGGAATCTTTACGTGTTCGCGTTTTCGTTGTTTTTCTATTATAAATCGAGCGGATTGTATTTTTGCCTGTTGCTTATTTCCGGCGTGACCGATTACAACCTCGCCAAATTGCTGCACCAGGAAAAGGAGCAGGCCTACCGGAAGTTTTACCTCGTTTTGTCGGTGATTCTGAATTTGTGTTTCCTGGGATACTTCAAGTACACCAATTTCCTCATTGACAATTACAACGGCATTTTCAGCGGAAATATGGCGTTTCACGACATCATCCTGCCCGTCGGGATTTCGTTCTACACGTTCCAGTCGATGAGTTACATCATCGATATTTACCGACGCGAGCTCCAACCCACGAAGAACATTCTCGACTATATGTTTTTTGTGTCGTTTTTCCCGCAATTGGTCGCCGGGCCTATTGTCCGCGCAAGCGAATTTTTGCCTCAAATTTACAAGAAAATCACGCTTACGAGAGAAGAGGTCAACTACGCGCTGTTTTTGATAATCGGCGGCTTACTGAAAAAGACTGTAATCTCCGACTACATTTCGACCAATTTCGTCGACCGCGTTTTCGACCAGCCGAACCTGTACACGCCGTTCGAAAACCTGATGGCGTCCTATGGCTATACGATCCAGATTTACTGCGATTTTTCCGGATATTCCGATATGGCGATCGGGATTGCAATGCTGATGGGTTTCAGGTTGTCGACGAACTTCCGCACGCCGTACAAATCAGCTTCCGTCACCGAATTCTGGCGTCGCTGGCACATTTCCCTGTCGACGTGGCTCCGCGATTATCTCTACATCTCCCTTGGCGGCAACCGGAAAGGAAAAGTGCGCACTTACGTGAATCTTTTTCTGACGATGCTGCTTGGCGGATTATGGCACGGCGCCTCTTGGAAATTCGTCATGTGGGGATGCCTTCACGGACTTGCCCTTGTCGTCGAGCGTCTTTTCAAGGGTAAACTGAAACTTCCGAAAAACATTTTTGTTCACATGATCCAGGTAGTACTGACGTTCCATTTCGTGGTGTTCTGCTGGATATTTTTCCGTGCAAAGGACTTTACGACGGCTTTTGAAGTGATCCGGAATATCGGCCTTCTCGACTTCAAGCCTGTGGAATGGCTGACGATCTTGTCCGGATACCGCAATGTGTTTATCGTGATGGCCATCGGATACCTGTGGCATTTTATGCCGTCGCGCCGGATCGATTTCCTTAAATCTGCATTCGATAAGATGCCGCTTGTCCTGAAAGCTTTTACATTAGCCATGACGTATTGGGTCGTGTATGCTACGGCTACAAGCGGGCCTCAGCCTTTTATATACTTTCAGTTTTAATTTTATGTACTGTTTGGTGGCTCCGCTTACCGTTAAGATCATTGAGATCGTTGAGAACGTTAAAATATTAGATATTGCGATCCCACATTCACCGCAAGGCCTGAAAATCTCAACTACCCTTAACTTCTTAATGGTAAAAATTTAATTCGTGCATTTGTGGCTTGATTTTAAACCATTAAGAAGTTAAGAATAATTAAGCTTTCCATATTCCGTGCGATACCTTAGCACAATGCTTTTCGCAAGGCTAATCTATCTTAACTATCCTTAACTTCTTAATGGTTCAAGCTCAAACTCGTGCATTCGTGCATTCGTGGCCTAAGCGATTTAAACCATTAAGAAGTTAAGAATAATTAAGCTTTCCATATTCCGTACGATACCTTATCACAATGCTTTTCGCAAAGCTAATCTATCTTAACTACCCTTAACTTCTTAATGGTTCAAGTTCGATTCCGGGCTTAACTATTTACCATTAAGAAGTTAAGGATAGTTAAGAGAAATGTTATGATCGCAACGGCAAAAGCCCGTGGTTTCCACTATCCGCAAAATCCAAAACTTTTCTTAAAACTCCCATTTTCCAATACTTTTCCAAATCAGCGCCCGTTAACTTTAGATAACTTTCAATTAACCTAAAACAACACACAAATGAAAAAAGGAATCTTTTCCATGCTTGCGGCGGCAGTTATGCTGGTAAGCTGCTCAGATGACGACAACGGCAACGGAGGCGGAAACAACAACAACATCACGCCTCAGGAACTGACCAATACCGTCAAGAACGGCACCTGGCGCATCACAAGTTTCCAGGAAGACGGAGTCGACAAAACCTCCGATTTTACAGGCTACAACTTCACCTTCAACGACGACAACACCGTTACGGCCACCAACGGCAGCAATTCCTACAACGGCATCTGGCTGGTTACTCCGGACAATGAC
>Ga0265798_10003116_pt1 | contig 23858 bp, 20 predicted proteins | sample P3T30metagenome_FD_192430 | JGI IMG/M metagenome (GOLD analysis project Ga0265798, IMG submission 192430) | Plant litter microbial communities from East Loma Ridge, Irvine, California - P3 T30 | ecosystem: Environmental > Terrestrial > Plant litter > Unclassified | place: USA: California... | reverse complement strand
GGGCCGGCGCGGGCTGGCCCCACGGCTCGGACTGCTGGCCGCCGCCGACCTGGCCCTGCTGGCCGCCGCCGCGGTTGCCCCCGAAGGAGCCACCGCCGCCGCCGCCCTCGCGGGAGGAGGCCGCACGCGTGACCTGAGCCGTGGCGTAGCGGAGCGAGGGGCCGATCTCGTCGACGTCGAGCTCGAAGCTGGTGCGCTTCTCGCCTTCCTTCGTCTCGTAGCTGCGCTGCTTCAGACGGCCCTGCACGATCACGCGCGAGCCCTTCGTCAGCGACGAGGCCACGTGCTCGGCGAACTCGCGCCACACGCTGGCGCGGAGGAAGAGAGCCTCGCCGTCCTTCCACTCGTTGGACGCGCGGTCCAACGTGCGGGGGGTCGACGCGATGGTGAAGTTCGCGACCGCGAGCCCGTTCTGCGTGTAACGCAGCTCGGGGTCACTGGTGAGGTTGCCCACCACTGTGATGACGGTCTCGCCAGCCATCGGTTACTCGGCAGCCTTCGCGGGAGCGGAGGGAGCGGCAGGGGCGGCGGGAGCCGACGCGGCAGCGGGAGCGGCGGCCGGTGCGGCAGCAGCGTTCGCGGCCTTGCGGGCGGCCTTCTCGTCGGAGACCTTCTTCGCGGCGGCGACCATCGCGATGGCCTCCTCGGCGCGGAGGACCTTCGTGCGCAGCACGGCCTCGGAGAGACCCAGCTGGCGGTCGAGCTCGACCGTGGCGGCCGAGTTCGAGGTCAGGTTGACGACGGCGTAGATGCCCTCGGTCTTCTTGTTGATCTCGTAGGCCAGGCGACGACGTCCCCAGATGTCCACGTTGTCGATGGTGCCACCGTCGTTGCGGATGACGTTGAGGAACTTGTCCAAGCTCGGGGCGACGGTGCGCTCATCGATCTCGGGGTCCAGGATGACCATCAGTTCGTACTGGTGCATGACTAACCCACCTCCTTCGGACTTGACGGCCACAGACGGTCTGTGACAGGAGGGTGTTCATGACGCTGCGCCAGCCGAGAGGCAGACGCAACCTTCCCAGCGTACCGGCTCGCGCCTCCTGCCACAACGCCGGAGGCGCGGGCCGGGCCCTGCAGGACCGCTACGGGGCAGGCGTCGCCCCCGGATCGCGTCCGCCGCGACCGCCCGAGCCGCCCGACCGACGCGAGGCGTCCGCCCCGTCGCGCTCCGCCGCCAGCGCCGCCTCCGCGGCCGCCTGCGCCGCCGCGAGCCCCTCGGGCACCGGCAGCGTGCCGGCGAACACCTGGTCGAGCAGCGGGTCGATCGCGGGCTCCGCGACGCCGTAGATGGAGGTGGGGGCGGGGATCGTGTCGCCCGACGCCACGACGTCGAAGAACGGCGAGACGTCGACTCCGCGCGAGGCCCAGTACGCGTAGTAGGGCTCCTGGGCGCCGATGACGGCCGGCACCGCGGCCCCGTCCCGGCCGATGTACTCGGAGCCGTCGGTCGAGCCCAGCCAGGCCATCACCTTCGCGGTGTCGTCGAGGTGGCTCGTGTGCGCGTTGCCGGCGGCGACGATGCCGTTCGAGACGCTGACCCGGCCCGCGGGCCCGGCGGGCATCATCGCGACCCCCCAGTCGAACTGCGCCTCGCGGTCGACGTCGGCGAGGCTGTACAGCCCGGACTGGAACAGCGCCATGTGCCCGCTCGTGAACTGGTCGCGGCTGAAGTCGGGGTCGGCGTTCGTCGCCGTCGCCGGGGGAGCGACGCGGTGCACGGCGACGAGGTCGACCAGGTACTGGAACGCGGCCTGCGCCTCCGGCGAGTCCAGGTCGAAGGAGTCGCCGTCGGCGCCCTCGAGACGGCCCCCGGCCGAGCCCAGGTAGTCGTACCAGATGGCCTGGAGGTCGTTGCCGGCGTTGTAGCCGTACTGCGCGACCGTGCCGTCGAAGGCGGGGTCGGCGGCGGTGCGGCCCTGGTCGTCGAGGGTGAGCTGCCGGAGCAGGGGGAGGAGCGTGTCGCCGGTGCCGCCGCCCGGCGCCCAGGTGAGGTCGTCGAGCGCGGCGGGGTCGACGCCCGCCGCCTCCAGCAGGTCGGCGTTGTAGTAGAGCGCGACGCCGCCGTCGCTCAGCTGCGGCACGCCCCAGAGCGACCCGTCGCCCGAGAACTGGTCGACCACGGAGGGGCTCCAGGCGCGGCGCGCGCTCTCGCCGAGCACCGCGTCGACGTCGACGAGGTCGCCGGCCTGCGCGTACTGCTCGTGGTGGGCGCTGTTGAGCCAGTAGACGTCGGGGGCGTCGCCCTGCTCGACGTCGTCGTGCAGCGTGTCGAAGTACTCGGCGTAGGGGACCACCTCGACGTCGACGTCGATGTCGGGGTTGTCGCGCTCGAAGGCCGCGAACGACTTCTCGTAACCGGCGGCGACGGTGTCGTCCCACAGGCGGACCGTCACCGTCGTCGCGCCGCGCTCGACGGGCGTCAGCCGGGCGCCGGGCGCCGGGGCGGTCGAGGCGCCGAAGGCCGCGATGCCGACGGCCGAGAGGGCGACGACGAGCACGCCCGCCGTCGCGGCGACGACGGTGGAGTCTGCTCGGAGTCGGGTGCGCACGCGAGCAGGCTACCGGGGCGGCGGAGCCTCGCACTGCGCGACCGCGTACCCCGGACAGGGAGGCGCGGAGCCGGGCCCAGCCGGGCCGCGCCTCCTCGGCTCAGCCCTGCCGCGCCTCCCACCAGGCGAGCAGCCGCTCGGTGGCGACCTCGGGGCCGAGCGGCCCCTCCTCGGTGCGCAGCTCGAGCAGGAAGCGGTAGGCCTCGCCGACCTCCCGGCCGGGCGCGATGCCGAGCACGCGCTGGATGTCGTCGCCGTTCAGGTCGGGACGCAGCGAGTCGAGCTCCTCGCGCTCGCGCAGCTCGGCGATGCGGGCCTCGAGGTCGTCGTAGGCGAAGCCGAGGCGGTCGGCCTTGCGGCGGTTGCGGGTCGTGACGTCGGCCCGCGTGAGGATGTGGAGGCGCTCCAGCTGGTCGCCGGCGTCGCGCACGTAGCGGCGCACCGCCGAGTCGGTCCAGGCGCCCTCGGTGTAGCCGAAGAAGCGCAGGTGCAGCTCGATCAGGCGCGAGACGGCCGCGATGGTGTCGTTGTCGAAGCGCAGGGCCTTCAGGCGCTTCTTCGCGAGCTTGGCGCCCACGACGTCGTGGTGGTGGAAGGTGACGACCCCGCCCGGCTCGAGCCGTCGGGTCGCCGGCTTGCCGCAGTCGTGCAGCAGCGCCGCGAGGCGGAGGGTGAGGTCGGGCGCCTCGCCGGGGTGGCGCTCGCGCTCGTGGTCGATGGCCTGGTCGAGCACGGTGAGGCTGTGCTCGTAGACGTCCTTGTGGTGGTGGTGCTCGTCGACCTCGAGGCGCATGGCGGCGAGCTCGGGCACGACGTGGTCGGCCAGGCCGGTGTCGACCATCAGCCGGACACCGTCTCGGGGGGTGTCGGTGCGCAGCAGCTTCGAGAGCTCGTCGGCGACGCGCTCGACCGACACGATGGAGAGGGTGGAGGCGCGGGTCGTCATCGCCTCCCGCACCTCGTCGGAGACCTCGAAGCCGAGCTGCGCGGTGAACCGGGCGGCGCGCATCATGCGGAGCGGGTCGTCGCGGAAGGAGTCGACCGCGGTGCCGGGCGTCGCGAGGCGGCGGGCGAGCAGGTCCTCCACGCCGCCGGAGGGGTCGACGAGCACCTTCTCGGGCAGGCGGAGCGCCATGGAGTTGACGGTGAAGTCGCGTCGCACGAGGTCGCCCTCGAGGGTGTCGCCGAACTCGACGACGGGCTTGCGGGTCTCGCCGTCGTAGACGTCGCTGCGGTAGGTCGTGATCTCGACCACCTCGCCGTCGACCCGGGCGGCGATGGTGCCGAAGGCGCGGCCCACGTCCCAGTGCGCCTCGGCGAGCGGCACGACGATGGCGAGGATCTCGTCGGGGGAGGCGTCGGTCGTGAAGTCGAAGTCGTGCACCGGCCGGCCGAGGAACGCGTCGCGCACCGGCCCGCCGACGAGCGCCAGCTCGTGCCCGGCGGCCGCGAACGCGGTGGCGAGGGCGACGACCCGGGGGGTGGCGGCCAGGAGATCCAGTCGCTGGAGGGCGGAGGCGACGGTGTCCATGACGCACCACCTTGCCACAGCTGCCGTCCCCGTCTGCCGTGCGACGCCTCCTCCCCAGGGCTGGTCCTCGACCGCCGGTGGTCGCCCCGTCGGCGGTCCACCGCCTCCTCCTCGGCAGCGTTCCCTAGACTCGGGCTGCCCGTCGGCCGCCTCGTGCCGCGCGGGCACACTGCCTATGAGACCTCTCCACGCCCTCCTCGCCGCGCTGACGGCGGTCTTCGTCGTGGTCGTGGGTCTGCCGGCCGGCGCGACCGCGGCGCCCTCGTCGCCCGCCGCCTCCTCGTCGGCGTCGCCCTCGGCCACGTCGTCGCCCACGCCCTCGGCGAGCGACCCCGCCGACGGCGCCGTGACGCTCACCGTCGCCCCCGCCGACGACGGCGTGCTCGTGCCCGGCCGCGACCTCGTGCTCGACCTCACGGTGCGCAACACGACGGCCGACGACGTCGAGGCGGGCACCGTGCGCGTCTACCTCGACCGTGCGGCGTTCGCGACCCGGTCGAAGCTCGCCGGCTGGCTCGCGCCCGACGAGACCTCGGGCTCCGACTACCTCGGCACGTCGCTCAGCCGCGTCGAGATGCCGGCCGTGCCGTCGGGGTCGACCCAGACCGTGGCGTCGTTCACCGTGCCGGCCTCGCTGGTCGCCCTCGACGGCTACACGTGGGGCGCCCGCGCCCTCGGCGCCCGGCTCGTCGGCGACGACGGCGCCCAGCTGGCGCAGGCCCGCAGCAGCGTGGTCTGGTACCCCGGCGAGAGCTTCCAGGCGACGCGCTTCGCCGTGGCCGTGCCGATCACCACGCCCGAGAGCGAGACGGGCGTGCTCGACGCCTCGGCCCTCGCCGCCTACACGTCGTCCGACGGCACGCTGAGCCGGCAGCTGCGGGCCGTGCAGGGCACCGGGGCGGCCGTCGGGGTCGACCCGATGATCATCGCCTCGATCCGCCTGCTCGGCAGCTCGGCCCCCGCGTCGGCGCTCGAGTGGCTCGACCAGCTGCAGTCGTCGGGGCTCGAGACCTTCGCCCTCGCGTGGGCCGACGCCGACGTCGCCGCGCTCAGCCAGGCCGACGCGACCGTGCTCCCGACGCCCACCTCGCTCTCGCCCCTCATCGACCCCGCGCTCTTCGGCGAGGCCGACGAGACCCCGCAGCCCGACGACACCGCGACCCCCGACCCGACCGCGAGCCCGACCGACGGCAGCACGCCCGCGGGCACCGCCCCGGGCAGCTCGACGAGCGACGCCCCCGCGACCGGCGGCACCGGCACCGACGGCACCGGCGGCCAGGGCACCGGGGGCACCGGCGCCGACGACGGCTCGGGCGCCACGCCGCTGCCCACGACGGAGTCGCTGCTGAGCTTCCCGTACGCGCTCACCGGCGTCGCCTGGCCGGCCTCCGACACCGTCGTGGCACGCGACCTCGACGTGCTGGCCGCGAGCGGCACGACGAGCACCATCCTCTCCAGCTCGAACGTCGACCCGGCCTCCGACTCCACCGAGAACGCGGCCGTCGACGTCGCCGGCAAGGCCGCGGTCGTCTCCGACGACTCCCTCGTCGGCCTGGTGTCGCGCGCGGCCGGGGCGACCGACGACGTGGCCTGGTCGGCCGCGATGGCCGAGCTGTCGGCGAGCGTCGCGACCGTCGCCCGCGAGCGTCCGAGCGACGCCCGCACGCTGCTCGCCGGCCTCGGCCGCGACTGGTCGAGCCAGGGCCCGTACCTGCACCGCACCCTCGAGGCGCTCGCCACCCTGCCCTGGGTCTCGACCGCCTCCCTCGCCGACGCGGCCGCCAGCGCGCCGTCGACGGCCACCCTGGTCGACCGCCCCGAGGACCCCGCCCGCGTCGGCCAGGTGCGGACCCTGCTCCAGGCCGACCAGCGCGTCGTCGACCTCGGCACGGCCCTCGAGCAGCCCGAGCTCGTCACGGCCGACGCCCGCCTCCGCACCCTCGCCCTGTCGTCGCACGCGTGGCGCGACAACCCGGACGGCTTCGTGAGCGAGGTGGCCGCGGCCTCGGCGGCCGCCGGCGCGACCGCCGGACTCGTCACCGTCGTGCCCGGCAGCGACCAGCTCATCCTCGGCGACCGCTCGTCGATGCCCCTCTACGTCGAGAACGGCACGGGGTCGACGGCCACGGTGTACCTCACGGTCGCCCCGTCGAACTCGATCCTGTCGGTCGAGCAGACCCGCATCCCCGTCACCGTGCAGGCCAGGTCGCAGGCGCGCGTCCGCGTGCCCGTGCAGTCGGTGGCGAACGGCACGGTCACCGCGTCGATCACCCTGACCAGCGGCACCGGCGCGACGATCGGCACGCGCACCGACGTGGCCGTGAACGTGCAGGCCGGCTGGGAGACCGCGATCACGTGGGTCTTCGCCGTCGGGTTCCTGCTGCTCTTCGGCGGCGGCCTCTACCGCACGTTCCGCAAGCGTCGCCGGGCCCGCGAGGCCCGCCGCGACCACGACCCCGAGGAGGCGACGGGAGACCCCGCTGCCCCCCGCACGACCACGGAGGAGACCGCGTGAGCGGCGACAAGACGGGGCTCGGTCGCGCGAGCGTGCTGCTCGCCTCGGGCACCATGGTGTCGCGGGTGCTCGGCTTCGTGAAGACCGCCGTGCTCGCCGCGGCGATCGGCCAGACGGCGAGCCGGGCGGCCGACTCGTTCGCCCTCGCCAACCAGCTGCCGAACAACATCTACGCCCTCATCGCGGGCGGCCTGCTGAGCGCGGTGCTCGTGCCGCAGATCGTGCGTGCCGCGACCGGCGACGACGACGGCGGCCAGCGCTTCATCAACAAGATCGTCACGCTCGGCACCATCGTGTTCGCGGCGGTCGGCCTGATCGGCACGCTGCTCGCGCCGGTGCTGGTGCGGATCTACGCCCAGCAGGCCGACGGGACGGGGCAGGGTGGTTACACCCCGGAGTCGCTGCAGCTGGCGACCGCCTTCGCCTACTGGTGCCTGCCGCAGATCTTCTTCTACGCGATGTACTCGCTGCTCAGCGAGGTGCTGAACGCCCGGCAGGTCTTCGGGCCGTTCACCTGGGCCCCCGTCGTCAACAACGTCGTCGCGATCGCCGGCCTGGTCGTCTTCATGGTCTCCTTCGGCGGGGCCGGCGACAACTCGGCGGTCGACGTCTGGTCGCCCGGCCGCATCACCCTGCTCGCGGGCACGGCGACGCTCGGCGTGCTGGCGCAGGCGGGCTTCCTGCTGCTGTTCTGGCGCCGGGCCGGGCTGTCGTACCGGCCCGACTTCCGCTGGCGCGGCGTCGGCCTCGGCGCCACGGGCAAGGCCGCCGGCTGGCTGTTCGGCATGGTGCTCGTCACCCAGCTCGCCGGACTCGTGCAGAGCCGCGTCGCCTCCGAGGGCAGCGGCACCGGCGCCTCGAACGCGGTGCTCGCGAACGCCTGGCTGCTCTTCATGCTGCCCCACGGCATCGTCGCGGTGTCGATCGCGACGGCGTACTTCACGCGCATGAGCGGCCACGCCTCGCGCGGCGACCTCCGCGCGGTGCGCGTCGACCTGTCGCAGTCGCTCCGCACCATCGGCATGTTCATGGTGTTCGCGACCGTCGCCATGTGCGTGGTCGCCTACCCGTTCGCCAGCTTCTTCGAGAGCACCTACCGGGGCGCCGGACAGATGGCCCAGGTCATCGTCGGCTTCATGCCGGGGCTGATCCTCTTCAGCGTCCTGTTCGTCGTCCAGCGCGTCTTCTACGCCCTGCACGACCAGCGCACGCCGTTCTTCATGCAGCTGATCCAGTCGGGCATCTTCGTGGCGGGCACGCTCGTCGCCTCGTTCGTCGTGCCCGACGACCTCATCGCCGTGGCGATCGCCGTCACGACCTCGATCGCCGGGTCGACGCAGACCGTCGTGGCCCTGGTGCTGGTCAAGCGGCGCCTCGGCGGCATCGACGGGCGCTGGGTGCTGCGCCGCTACGTGCAGTTCGTCTTCTTCTCGCTCGTGGCCGGTGCCGTCGGCCTCGTCGTCGTGACCGGACTCGGCGGTTTCGCTCCCGACGGCTTCGCGCACAGCGGGCGCGTCGCCGGCCTGGCCACCGTCGTCGTCGCGGCCGCGGTCATGGCGCTCGTCTACTTCGGCCTGCTGCGGCTGATCCGCCTGCCCGAGCTCGACGAGCTCCTCTCGCCGGTGCTCCGTCGCGTGCAGCCGCTCGTGGCGCGCCTGACGCGACGCTGACCCGGGTCGCCGACCCGCGCCTCCGGCCGGTCGTGACGGCGCCTGAACGCCCTCTGGGAGGCGCCCCGGGCCGGGGAATGCCCCGCCGCTAGGATGCGTTCCATCAGTCGGTCGAGGTGAGACCAGGGGGCCGCAGGGCCCGCCGGTTCCTCCCGATCCATCCAGAACGTTCCTCGAGGAAGGTGCTCATGCGCCAGATCATCATCATCGGCTCCGGCCCCGCCGGCTACACGGCCGGCATCTACGCGGCCCGTGCCGGCCTCGAGCCGCTCATCGTCGCGAGCTCGGTCGAGGCGGGCGGCGAGCTCATGAAGACCACCGAGGTCGAGAACTTCCCCGGCTTCCCCGACGGCATCCAGGGCCCCGAGCTCATGTTCAAGCTCCAGGAGCAGGCGGAGAAGTTCGGCGCCGAGGTGCTCCTCGACGACGTCACGAGCGTCGACCTGACCGGCGACGTCAAGAAGGTCACCCTCGGCAGCGGCACCGTCGAGGAGGCCGTCACGGTGATCTTCGCGACGGGCAGCGCCTACCGCAAGCTCGGCCTGGCCGACGAGGAGCGACTGAGCGGGCGCGGCGTCAGCTGGTGCGCCACCTGCGACGGCTTCTTCTTCAAGCAGAAGGAGATCGCGGTCGTCGGCGGCGGCGACTCCGCCATGGAGGAGGCGACCTTCCTGACGCGCTTCGCGAGCAAGGTCTACGTCATCCACCGCTCCGAGAGCCTGCGCGCCTCGAAGATCATGCAGCAGCGCGCGATGGACAACCCCAAGATCGAGTTCCTCTACAACAAGCAGGTCACCGCGATCCTCGGCGGCGAGAAGGCCACCGGCGTGCAGCTCACCGACACGGTCGAGGGCGGCACCAGCGAGCTCGAGCTCGACGGCCTCTTCATCGCCATCGGCAACGACCCGCGCGTGCACCTCGTGCACGGCCAGCTCGACCTGACGAGCGACGGCACGATCGCCGTCGAGGGCCGCAGCTCGAAGACCAACCTGCGCGGCGTGTTCGCCGCCGGCGACGTCATCGACGCGACCTACCGCCAGGCGGCCACCGCGGCCGGCTCCGGCGTGGTCGCCGCGCTCGACGCCGAGCACTTCCTCGCCAGCCTCGACCAGTCCTTCCTGGCCGAGCACACCGACGGTGCCGCCGAGGGCATCGACACGGCCGAGTCCGTGGCCGTCTGACCCTCCCGCACCCCCTGAACCACACGACGAAAGGAACCACCATGAGCACGACCAAGGCAGTCACCGACGCGTCCTTCGAGGCCGACGTCCTCCAGTCCGACAAGACGATCCTCGTCGACTTCTGGGCCGAGTGGTGCGGCCCGTGCCGCGCGGTCTCCCCGATCCTCGACCAGATCGCGGCCGAGAACTCGGACAAGATCGAGATCGTCAAGCTCAACGTCGACGACAACCCCCAGACCGCCATGCAGTACCAGATCACGTCGATCCCGGCGATGAAGGTCTACAAGGGCGGCCAGGTCGTCAAGACCGTCATCGGCGCCAAGCCCAAGCCGGCCCTCGAGGCCGACCTGGCGGAGTTCCTCGCGTAGTCGACCACCACGACACCCGCCGAGAGCCCGCCCAGCACACCTGCTGGGCGGGCTCTCGTCGTCTCCGACGACCTCCGGGCATATCCTGAACCGCACCATCCCCGACCGACAGGGCACCTCATGACGAACAAGGGCACCAACCTCGACCCGTGGTACGACTCCTACGCCGACCGCACCGCCGGCCTGAGCGCCTCCGAGGTCCGAGCCCTGTTCGCCGTCGCCAGCCGTCCCGAGGTCGTCTCCCTGGCCGGGGGCATGCCCTACGTCTCCGCGCTGCCCCGTGAGCTCGTCACGGGCGCGATCGACCGCGTGATGTCGGAGAACGGCGGGGCCATGGCCCTGCAGTACGGCTCGGGCCAGGGCACGCCGGCCATCCGCGAGCACATCATGCAGATCATGGCGATGGAGGGCATCCGCGGCAGCGCCGACGACGTCGTCGTCACCACCGGCTCGCAGCAGGCCCTCGACCTCGTCACGAGGCTCTTCGTCAACCCGGGCGACGTCGTCCTGGCCGAGTCCCCGAGCTACGTGGGCGCCCTGGGCGTCTTCAAGGCCTACCAGGCCGACGTCGCGCACGTGGCGACCGACGGGGAGGGCCTCGTGCCGGAGGCGCTGCGAGAGACCATCGCGGCGGTCCGGGCCCAGGGGCGCACCATCAAGTTCCTCTACACGATCCCCAACTTCCACAACCCGGCCGGGGTGACGCTCACGTGGGCACGACGCCTCGAGATCCTCGAGATCTGCCGCGACGCGGGCATCCTCGTCCTCGAGGACAACCCCTACGGCCTGCTCTACTTCGACCAGCCCGCGCCCCAGGCGATGCGCAGCGTCGACGACGAGGGGGTCATCTACCTCGGCTCGTTCTCGAAGACGCTCGCCCCGGGCTTCCGGGTGGGCTGGGCCCTGGCCCCGCACGCCATCCGCGAGAAGCTCATCCTCGCCAACGAGTCCGCGACGCTCTCGCCCAACTCGTTCGGGCAGTTCGTCATCACGGAGTACCTCGACCAGGCCGACTGGCGCAGCCAGATCGAGACGTTCCGCGGCCTGTACCGCGAGCGTCGCGACGCGATGCTGTCGGCCCTGGGGGAGTACCTCCCGTCGCTCAGCTGGACCGAGCCCGACGGCGGCTTCTTCGTGTGGCTGACGCTGCCGGAGCAGCTCGACTCCAAGGCGATGCTGCCCCGGGCCGTCAAGGAGCTCGTCGCCTACACGCCCGGCACGGCCTTCTTCGCCGACGGCGGCGGTCGCCAGAACATCCGGCTGTCGTTCTGCTACCCCACGCCGGAGTCGATCCGCACGGGCGTCGCCCGCCTCGCCACGGTGGTCAACGGCGAGCTCGACCTGCTGGCGACCTTCTCCTCGGCGACGCTGGGCAAGCCCTCCGTCCTCCGTGAGGGCGTCACCATGCCCCCGCCGAACATGTCCTGACCAGCACTTCTCCTCTGAACTGCACACCCGCGCGCGTGTCCGTCCACGACGATGTCGCGTGCCCCGGAACCACCCTGGAGCCACGATGACCAGCAGCACCCTCTCGAAGGTGACCGTCCTCGCCGGAGGCATCTCGCACGAGCGCGACGTCTCCCTGCGATCGGGGAGGCGCGTGGTCGACAGCCTCACGGCCAACGGCATCGAGGTGGAGCTCCGCGATCCCGACGCGACGCTCCTCGCCCACCTCACCTCGTCGCGCCCCGACGTCGTGTGGCCCGCCCTGCACGGAGCGAGCGGCGAGGACGGCGCCCTCCGGGGCCTGCTCGAGGCGCTCGACATCCCCTTCGTGGGGAGCACCTCGGCGGCCGCTCGTCTGGCCTGGGACAAGCCCACCGCCAAGGAACTCGCCCGTCGGGCCGGTGTCCGCACCCCGCGTGGAATCACGCTGTCACACGACGCCTTCCGCGAGCTCGGCGCCGCCGGCGTGCTCGCCGCCATCGCGGAGGAGCACCCCGTCCCCGTCGTCGTGAAGCCGGCCCGCGGTGGCTCGGCCCAGGGCGTGACGGTCGTTGACGAGGCCGCCGGCCTCCCGAGGGCCATGGTCGACGCCTACACGTACTGCGACGACGTCATCGTGGAGCAGAAGATCACCGGCACGGAGGTGGCGGTCGGGGTCATCGACACCGGTGACGGCCCCGTGGCCCTGCCAGCCGTCGAGATCGTGCCTCGCTCCGGCACCTACGGCTTCGAGGCGCGGTACAACGCTGGTGAGACCACGTTCTACACACCCGCGCGCCTCGGTGCGGAGGAGGCGACCGCGGCCGCCCGAGCGGCCGTCACGGTGCACGAGGCGCTGGGTCTCCGTCACCTCTCGCGCGTCGACCTCATCGTCGACGCCGCAGGCACCCCGTGGTTCCTCGAAGTCAACGTCCTGCCCGGCCTCACGGAGACATCGCTGGTGCCCATGGCCCTCGATGCTGCCGGATACGAGCTCGGGCTCGTGTACGCGGCCCTGGCCGAGAAGGCGGTCAGCGACCACCGCTGACCGCCAGACGGCCGACGGCCCGGACTCCTCACGGGAGTCCGGGCCGTTTCACGTGGAACGGTGATGTCGTCGAGGGGCTGGCCCTCACAACAGCGCGGAGTGAGTGGTCCAGGACGCGTCCATCTGAGCTCCGTCACCAGACGAACCCCGGGGGACGTTCCACGTGAAACGTCCCGCGCTCTGGTAGCCGGTACGCCGACCTAGCCCTTGTGGGCAAGAAGCCCACGGTTGGTCCATAACAGGGGACCGACCGTGGCCAGTGTGACCCCCTCCACTGCCGGCACTCACACCGCAGGGGGCCGTTCCACGTGAAACGCCCTCCTCGCCGAAGCGAGGAGGGCGTCCGTGACGGCACCGGTGTCACTCCTGGGAGAACGGGTCCTGCCCGAGCGCCGCGAGGATGCGGTTGAGGTCCTGCATCGAGGCGAAATCGATCGAGATGGACCCCTTGCGGGCGCCCAGACGGACCTTGACTCGCGTGTCCAGGGCGTCGCCGAGGTTCTCGGCCACCTCGTCGAGATGGGCCTGGTGCTTGCCGACGGCGGAGCGGGTCGACTTCGGCTTGCTCGCCTGCCCGGCCGCGATGGCTTCCGCAGCACGGACGGAGAGGTCCTCGTTGACGATCTTGTCCGCGAGACGCTCCATCAGCAAGGAATCCCCGGTCGAGAGGATCGCACGAGCGTGTCCGGCCGACAGCACACCGGACGCGACTCGGCGCTGGACCGACGCCGGCAGGCGGAGGAGGCGCAGCGTGTTGCTGATCTGCGGACGGCTCCGGCCGATGCGCGTGGCGAGCTCGTCCTGCGTGATCCCGAAGTCGGCCAGCAGCTGCTGGTACGCAGAGGCCTCCTCCAGCGGGTTCAGCTCCGCACGGTGCAGGTTCTCCAGCAGCGCGTCGCGCAGCATCGACTCGTCGGCGGTGTCCTTGACGATCGCCGGGATCGTCGCCAGTCCGAGCTGCTTCGTCGCCCGGAGACGACGTTCGCCCATCACCAGCTCGTACTGGACGTCGGTGGTCTCACGGGACCCCCGGCTTCCCTTTGCGGGGGAGGGGAGCGGGCGCACCACGATGGGCTGCAGCACCCCGACCTCGCGGATGCTCGTGACGAGCTCCGCGAGCTCCTCCTCGCGGAACTCCGTGCGCGGCTGCTGGGCGTTCGGGACGATGTCCAGCGGGTTCAGGTTCGCCAGGCGCGCCCCGGGCACGGCCACGAGCTCCTCCGCGGTCTGCTGCGCGGTGGGGAAGAAGACGTCGACGGGACGGTCCTGCGACTCGTCGGCCACGGGGATGAGGGCGCCGATGCCGCGCCCGAGACCGGTTCTCTTGGTTGCCACTACTGGGGTGCTCCTCGGCGTGCTAGTTCGGCTGCCGCCTCGAGGTACGAGATGGAGCCCGGTGAGTTGGTGTCGTAGCTGATGACCGTCTGGCCGTAGCCCGGCGCCTCGCTGATGCGGACCGACCGGGGGATGAGGGTCTGCAGCGCCTCCGCCGGGAAGTGCTCCCGGACGTCCGCCACGACCTGCTGGGCGAGGTTGGTGCGCCCGTCGTACATCGTCAGGAGGATGCTCGAGACCTTGAGCGACGGGTTCAGGTGCTTCTCGATCAGCTGGATGTTGCGCAGCAGCTGGCTCAGGCCCTCCAGGGCGTAGTACTCGCACTGGATCGGGATGAGCACCTCGCTGGCGGCGACGAAGGCGTTGATCGTGAGCAGGCCCAGGGAGGGCGGGCAGTCGATGAAGACGTAGTCGAAGCGCTCGCCCGCCGCCTCCGTGGCCTCCAGGTACGTGTCGAGTGCCCGACGGAGGCGCTGCTCCCGCGCGACCAGGGAGACCAGCTCGATCTCCGCACCCGCGAGGTGGATCGTGGCGGGGATGCAGTACAGCGCGTCGAACTCGGGGGTCTTCTGGACGACGTCGGCGACGTCTCCCTCCCCGACGATGACGTCGTACACGCTGGGGGTCTCAGCACGGTGCTCCACACCCAGGGCCGTGGAGGCGTTGCCCTGGGGGTCGAGGTCGATGACCAGCACTCGCGCGCCGCTCCGAGCGAGGGCGGCAGCCAGGTTCACGGTCGTGGTCGTCTTGCCGACCCCGCCCTTCTGGTTCGAGACCGTCAGGACGCGCGTCTTCGCCGGCGCCGGGAGGGGCTCCCGCGAGAGGGCACGCTTACGACGGTTGAGGTCAGCGAGCTCCCGAGCGAGGGGAGTGCTGTTGTCGTACTCCGTGGAGGAACTCACCGATTGACTCTCCTGATTGCCATGTTTCACGTGGAACGGTCGAATCTGCCGGCACCTGGTTCGTTGGACTCGGGGGAGAGCAACTGGTTCAAGGCGGCCACCGCGTCGACCTCAGGCAACTCTAGCTCGCCCCACCGACGCCGCCGGAGAGGATCGCGGGGGAGCGTCAGGCGGTCTCGGGCGCGGACGGTCGCGCCGATGATGACCCTGAGTGCGACCCACTCAACAGGAGCAGTTCCACGTGAAACGACCGAGGAAGGCGACCCGCGAAATGTCATTCCTGTCTCACCGGTACGTTTTTGTACACAGGCTCGCTCACATGTTGGTAAGTGAACGGGGACCGCCGGCTCCATGAGACACCGAAGCCATCACTGCCACTAAATAATGCTGATCAAGACGGATTTATGAGCCTACGGCAACGCATCGGGAGGATCTGACGATCCGAGACGACCGCGTCGCCGACCCGACCCGTGCACCCTCGCTCAGATCGCCTCCTGTGGAGCGAACCTGGACGTCAGTCGAGAGTGGCCCGGAAGACGCGCGTCGTCTCCGACGGGTCCACCAGACCGACCCCGAGCTCGAGGACCTCGACGTCGACGAGGTGAGCTCGGGCGATCGCCTTGCGCGCCGCCTCCATCTCCTGGTCGACCCGCGCGCCCTTCATCAGCAGCAGCTGCCCGCCGGTCTTCACGAGCGGCGCCGTCAGCGGGATCAGCTTCGAGAGCGCCGACACGGCCCGCGCCGTGACCTGGTCGAGCCATCCGTCGAGCTCGACCTCCTCGGCCCGGGCACGGACGACCTCGACGTTCGTCAGGCCCATCCGCTCCGCCTCGGCGGTCAGCCACTCGACGCGGCGCTCCATCGGCTCGATGAGCACGAGGGTCGCGTCCGGTCGCGCGGCGGCGAGGACGAGGCCGGGGAGGCCGGCGCCCGAGCCGACGTCGCCCACGCGACCGGCCGTGAGCAGCGGAGCGACCAGCCCCGAGTTCACGACGTGACGCGTCCAGAGGCGGGGCAGCTCGAGCGGGCCGATCAGGCCGAGCTCCTCACCGTGCTGCGCGAGGTCGGCGGTGTAGCGGCGGACGACGTCGATCCGGTCGCCGAAGATCTGGGCGGCGACGGCGGGCTCGGGCTCGAGGGCCGAGGTGTCGGTGGTCATGCGGGGACGCGGGTCGGTCGTGCGACGAGCGCTAGGCGCGCGTGATGACGGTGTGACGGTCGCGGCCTTCGCCCTCGGACTCCGAGGTGAAGCCGCGGGCGGCGACGATGTCGTGCACGAGCTTGCGCTCGTACGACGACATGGGAGGGAGGGCAGCTGCGGTCGCGCCCTCCTCGATCTTCTCGACGGCTCGGTCGACCATGGCGCCGAGCTCCTGCTCGCGGGTGGCCCGCGAGCCTCCGATGTCGAGGATCAGGCGCGAGAACTCGCCGGTCTTCGCCTGGACCGCGATGCGGGTCAGCTCCTGCAGGGCGGTGACCGTGTCGGGCTTCGACAGGAGGCGCAGCGACCCCTCGCCGGCCGAGTCGATCGAGATGTACGAGCGACCCGCCCGCACCTCGATGTCGATGTCGCCGTCGAAGTCGCAGATGTCGAGGAGCTCCTCGATGTAGTCGGCCGCGATCTCGCCCTCGTCGAGACCCTCGCCCGCGCCCTCGCCCTCGCCCGCGACGACAGCACCACCGTCGTCGGCGTCGACGACAGCGTCGTCGCCCAGAGCCGCCGACGCGACGTCGGAGACCGGAGCACCGGGGGAGGCGACCGGTGCGTCGGACTGGACCCGCGCCTCCGGCGTGCCCTGGGCGGTGCCCTCGTGGTCGGCGCTCGTCGTCTCGATGTCGTCGTTCATGTCGGTCGTCTCCTGGTCGTCAGGGGTGGTTCGGGTCGGCGGCGGGCCGGGGTCGCCCCGAGGGGCGACGGCGCGCTACTTCTTCGCGCCGTTCTGCTTCTTGGCGCGGTTCTTGCCGACGGGCTGGACGCGCTGCGTGGCCTTCGGGGCAGCCGGCGCCGACTCGATCTCGGTGACCGTGATGTCGCCGAGGGAGAGGCCCTTGCGCTGGGCCTTCTTCGCCAGGCGCTCCTCCCGGGCGAGGGCCGCCTCGCTGCCGGGCGTGGGCATGTTGCGGATGACGAGGAACTGCTGGGCCATGGTCCAGATGTTCGAGGTCAGCCAGTAGAACATGACGCCGAGGGGGAAGGAGAGGCCCGAGAAGACGAAGACCAGGGGGAGGAAGTAGAGCAGCATGCGCTGCTGCTTGAACATGGGGCTCGCCTTGGTCTCCGGCGACATGTTCTTCGAGACGATCTGCAGCTGGGTGATGAACTGCGACGCGGTCATGACGACGACCATGGCGCCGGCGAGGAGGCGGACCTCCCACGTGGTGGCCCCGAGGAAGGTCTCCTTCAGGGGGGCGCCCCAGAGGGTGGACTCACCGAACGAGGTGGAGAGCGCCTGGTTGAGCAGGCCGATGCCCACCTTGTCTTGCTGGGCGTTGTGCAGCACCGAGTAGAGGCTGAAGAAGATCGGCATCTGGATCAGCAGCGGGAGGCAGGAGCTGAGCGGGTTGGTGCCCGTCTCCTTGTAGAGGGCCATCGTCTCGCGCGACATGGCCTCGCGGCTGAACTGGTCGCGCTTGCCCTTGTACTTGTCCTGGATCTTCTTCAGGCGCGGCGCGATCTCCATCATGCGGCGCTGGCTCTTGATCTGGCGCACGAAGATCGGGATGAGGCACGCCCGGACCACGAGGACGAGGCCGACGATGGAGAGCACCCAGGTGCTGCCCCAGTCGGTGCCCATGCCGATGCTCGTGAGCAGGGTGTGGAAGCTGACGAGGATCGCTTCGACGATCCACTTCAGCGGCCAGAGAACGGTACCGAGGAGGTCCATGGTGGCGGGTCAGCCCTTCCAGTGGGTCTGTGCGACGAGACGCGGGGGTGTCAGCGAGGCGGGAGCGGCGTCGTCTGCACGAGGGACCACGAACCCGAAGGCGGTGAGGGAGTGTTTCTGCCGGCGGGGCTCCGGGACGTCGTCGACGCCTCCGGCCGACCAGGGGTTGCAGCGGCCGATCCGCCAGGCGCCCATGGCCGTGCCGCGGAGGACTCCGTGCTGCTGGATCGCCTCGAGGGCGTACCGCGAGCACGACGGGTGGTAGCGGCAGACCTCGCCGTAGAGGGGGGAGATGACGGCACGGTAGGCGCGCAGGATCACGACGCAGACGTTGCGCGGCAGCAACGCCAGGAACTGCAGTGCACCAGTCACGATTCCACGCCCTTGTCGACGACCCCCGAGATGTCCCTGAGCAGGGTAGACCAGGAAACGTCGAGACTGCCTGGCAAGGCGCGGATCACCACGTCGGTGCCGGGAGGCGTCGTCGGCAGCAGCTCGTGGCACACGTGCTTGAGCCGACGACGCACGGTGTTGCGGGCGACGGCGTTGCCGACGGTCTTGGCCACGATGAAGCCGAACCGGATCGCGTCGTCGTCGCGGCGACGCACGTAGACGACCGAGTGCGCCGTGCCCGACTTGCGGCCACGGCGCACTGTGTTGCGGTAGTCGTCTGCGCGGACGATCCGGTTGGCCCGGGCCAACAAGGACTGGCTACGCGGAGAGCTCGGTGCGGCCCTTGCCACGACGAGCGGCCAGGATGGCGCGGCCGGCGCGCGTGCGCATGCGGGCGCGGAAGCCGTGCTTCTTGGCGCGGCGACGGTTGTTCGGCTGGAACGTTCTCTTGCTCATGGTGTTCTCTCCGTGGGGGAAGCGGACCTGGCCCGATGCCGTGTCCGAAGAAGTCTTGTCACAGCCCAATCGGCTGAAATCAACTGATTAAAAGTACGCGGCATCCGTCCTGGGGTCAAACGAACCGCCTCCTCGCATTTGTCCACACTGTTGAGAACTTCGATTGCGGCGGTCATACTCTTGCGAACTAAGGTGGGTACTTCCTGCTCCAGATCCCTGTAACTACGGGGAATTCGCGGCGCTCCCGGTTCCGACGACGATCGTCGACCGGTGGAGAAAGCTGTGCATAACTTGGTGCCGGAGAGACCCCCCTGCAGGCCCGTCCGGGCCCAGCAGAACGACAGCCGGGGCCCCCTCGGGCACCCGACAGGAAGTGATGACCCGTGGCGAACACCGTGGATCCGGTCCAGGACCTCTGGCGGTCCGTCCTCGCCACCCTCACCACCGACGACCGGATCACGCCTCAGCTGCACGGGTTCATCAGCCTCGTCGAGCCGAAGGGCGTGCTCGGCGGCACCCTCTACCTCGAGGTGCCCAACGACCTGACCCGCGGCATGCTCGAGCAGCGCATCCGCACCCCCCTGCTCGAGTCGATCGCCGCCCTCGGCGACCCCTCGGTCGCGAGCTTCGCGATCACGGTCAACCCCGACATCACCCCCGACACCCTCACGCAGCAGCCCGAGGAGTCCGAGCCCGTCCACTACATCGAGGCGCCCTTCGTGCCGGCCCCGGTCGACAGCCCGACGAGCGGCAAGCGGAACGACTCGCGCCTGAACCCGAAGTACAGCTTCGACAACTTCGTCATCGGCGCCTCGAACCGGTTCGCCCACGCCGCCGCCGTCGCCGTGGCCGAGGCGCCGGCCAAGGCCTACAACCCCCTCTTCATCTACGGGTCGTCCGGGCTCGGCAAGACCCACCTCCTCCACGCCATCGGCCACTACGCCGAGACGATGTACCCGGGCATCCGGGTGCGGTACGTCAGCAGCGAGGAGTTCACGAACGACTTCATCAACTCGATCGCGAACAACCGGTCGAACCTGTTCCAGCAGCGGTACCGCGAGATCGACATCCTCCTGATCGACGACATCCAGTTCCTCCAGGGGAAGGACTCGACGCAGGAGGCCTTCTTCCACACCTTCAACACGCTGCACGACCACGACAAGCAGCTGGTCATCACGAGCGACCTGCCCCCGAAGCACCTCACCGGCTTCGAGGACCGCATGCGCTCCCGCTTCGAGTGGGGCCTCATCACCGACGTGCAGGCGCCCGACCTCGAGACGCGCATCGCGATCCTCCGCAAGAAGGCGCAGAGCGAGAAGCTCCAGATCCGCGACGAGGTGCTCGAGTTCATCGCGACGAAGGTGTCGAGCAACATCCGCGAGCTGGAAGGGACGCTGATCCGCGTCACGGCGTTCGCGAGCCTGAACCGGACGGCCGTCGACCTGTCGCTCGTGCAGACGGTGCTGAAGGACCTGATCACCCTCGACGAGGACAACGTGATCGCGCCGGTCGACATCATCAACCACACCGCGGACTACTTCAAGCTCTCGGTCGACGACCTCTACGGGTCGTCCCGCTCGCAGGCCATCGCCACCGCTCGGCAGATCGCCATGTACCTCTGCCGTGAGCTCACCAGCCTGTCGCTGCCGAAGATCGGCCAGCTGTTCGGCAACCGCGACCACACGACGGTGATGTACGCGAACAAGAAGATCAGCGAGCTCATGAAGGAACGGCGCTCGATCTACAACCAGGTCACGGAGCTGACGAGCCGGATCAAGCAGGACACCCGCTACAAGTAGGCGAGTCGCAGGCGCTGCCCCGCGCCTCCCGCCCCCTCCGTCCGAACGGGCGTCGACCTCGTGTCGACGCCCGTTCGGCGTCCCCCGGGGCCCGAGGAGGCGCTGCGCGGCACGCCAGGACCGCCATCGATCCCACAGTGTGGATAACCTGTGGAAAGTGGTGGACAACTACGGGGCTCGTTGTGGGGAGATCCGGAGAGCCTGTGGGAACAGGCGGGGGCGGGGGAGTCGGTCGTCCGACTTCGACCCCTGGGGTTCCACACTCCGTGCACAAGTCACAAAGGTGTAGTTCCCTGTGCCCGAGCGGTTTTAAACAGGTTATCCACACTGTGCACAACGGTTAAGACTGTTAATCCTGGATTACAAGAAATTGATCGAGAGACAACCTTGTGGACAGCGGGCTGCCCCTCGGAGGCCCGGGGCCACCGGCCTCCTCGCTGTGGCAGTATTGGCGGGCAATCCACGAGTGCGTAGTCGAACAGGGGTCCCCGCGTGAAGTTCCAGGTCAACCGTGACGTCTTCAGCGATGCCGTCTCGTTCGCAGTGAAGCTCCTCCCGCAGCGCACGACGCTCCCGATCCTGAGCGGCGTGCTCATCGAGGCCGACGCCGACGGGCTCACGCTCTCGTCGTTCGACTACGAGGTCTCGGCCCAGACGAGCATCGCGGCGGAGGTCGACGAGCCCGGCACGATCCTGGTCTCGGGACGCCTCCTCGCCGACATCGCGAGCCGCCTCCCCAACGCACCCGTGACCTTCGCCACCGACGAGAACCGCATCGCGGTCAGCTGCGGCTCGGCCAACTTCTCCCTGCTGAGCATGCCGGTCGAGGAGTACCCGACCCTGCCGACCATCGGCGACCGCTCGGGCGTCGTGCCCGGCGACGCGTTCTCGCTCGCCATCTCGCAGGTCGCCGTCGCCGCCTCCCGCGACGACGTCACCCCGGTCATCACCGGGGTGCAGCTCGAGGTCAGCGAGAACTCGCTGTCGCTCGTGGCCACCGACCGCTACCGCGTCGCCGTGCGCGGCATCGAGTTCGACCCCGGCACGGCCGCGAGCACCGAGACGACCTCCGCGCTGGTGCCCGCCCGCACCCTGCAGGAGGTCGGCAAGACCTTCGGCAGCGCCACGACCGTCTCGGTCTCGATCACCGGCACCGACGACCGTGAGCTCATCGCGTTCCAGGCCGGCGACAAGACCGTCACCTCGCTGCTGATCAAGGGCAACTTCCCCCCGGTCAAGCGGCTCTTCCCCGAGACCGTCGAGAACTACGCCGTGATCAACACGGCCGAGCTCGTCGAGTCCGTCCGCCGCGTCTCGCTCGTGCTCGAGCGCGAGGCGGCCCTCAGGTTCACGTTCACGATCGACGGCCTCACGCTGGAGGCCATCGGCAGCGAGCAAGCGCAGGCATCAGAGTCGATCGACGCGTTGTTGACGGGGGAGGACACGGTGGTCTCGTTGAAGCCGCAGTTCCTCCTCGACGGCCTCGGAGCGGTCCACTCCGAGTTCGTGCGGATCTCCTTCACCAAGACGGAGAACCCGAACAAGCCCGGTCCCGTGCTGATCACCAGTCAGTCCTCGAAAGACCAGGCCGGCGCTGACAGCTACAAGTACCTGCTGCAGCCCAACCTCCTCCTGCGCTGACGCGCACCACGACGAAGGCGCTCAGACGGCGCCTCCACTGAACGAAGGAATCTCATGCACATCGGCCTCGTCGGTCTCGGCAAAATGGGCAACAACATGCGCGCTCGCCTGCGCAACGCGGGCATCGAGGTCACCGGCTACGACGCCAACCCCGCCGTCTCCGACGTCGCCGACCTCGGCGCGCTGGCGGCGGCGCTCCCGTCGCCCCGCCTCGTCTGGGTGATGGTGCCGCACGGCCAGATCACCGACGCGGTCATCAACGACCTCGCCGAGGTGCTCGAGCCCGGCGACCTCGTCATCGACGGCGGCAACTCCAAGTGGCTCGACGACGAGGTCCACGCGACCCTCCTCGACGCCAAGGGCATCCGCTACATGGACGCCGGCGTCTCCGGCGGCGTCTGGGGCCTCGAGAACGGCTACGGCCTGATGGTCGGCGGCGACGTCGCCGACGTCGAGCGCGCCATGCCCGTCTTCGACGCGCTGCGCCCCGAGGGCCCCCGCGAGGAGGGCTTCAGCCACGCCGGCGGCGTCGGCGCGGGCCACTACGCGAAGATGGTCCACAACGGCATCGAGTACGCGATCATGCAGGCCTACGGCGAGGGCTACGAGCTCCTCGAGGCCAAGGGCCTCGTCGAGAACGTCCCCGGGATCTTCAAGGCCTGGCAGCGCGGCACCGTCGTTCGCTCCTGGCTGCTCGAGCTCATGGTGCTGGCCCTCGAGGCCGACCCGAAGCTGGAGGGCCTCTCCGGCTACGTCGAAGACAGCGGCGAGGGTCGTTGGACCCTCGAGGAGGGCATCGCCCACGCCGTGCCGATGCCCGCGCTCAGCGCCTCGATCTTCGCGCGCTTCGTGTCGCGCCAGGGCGAGGGCTCGCCGACCATGAAGGCCGTGGCTGCCCTGCGCAACCAGTTCGGCGGCCACGCGGTCAAGAAGGCCTAGTCGCCTCACCGGCCCGCGTGCGAGTACTGCATCTCAGCCTGACCGACTTCCGGAACTACGCGTCCGCTGAAGTCGCGCTCGCGCGCGGGCCCAACCTCTTCGTCGGCAGCAACGGCCAGGGCAAGACGAACCTGGTCGAGTCGCTCGGCTACCTGGCGAGCCTCGGCTCGCACCGGGTCTCGTCCGACGCCGCGCTGATCCGGCAGGGCACCGACTCGGCCATCGTGCGGGCCCGCCTCGAGGCGGGCGACCGTGAGCTGCTCGCCGAGGTCCAGATCAACCGGTCGTCGCCCAACCGGGCGCAGGTCAACCGCGGGGCCGTCAAGCCCCGCGAGCTGCCGCGCTACTTCACGAGCGTCCTCTTCGCCCCCGAGGACCTCGCGCTCGTGCGCGGCGAGCCGTCGGGCCGGCGGCGGTTCCTCGACGAGCTGCTCGTGACCCGCTCGCCCCGCTTCGCGGGCGTCCAGAGCGACTACGAGCGGGTGCTCAAGCAGCGCAACACGCTCCTCAAGTCGGCCCGCGCCTCCGGAGTCAAGGCGAACCAGCTCAGCACCCTCGACATCTGGGACGAGCGCCTCGTCACCCTCGGCAGCGAGATCATCGTGGCCCGCGACCAGCTCGTGGCCGACCTCGCGCCCGAGGCCGCGCGGTCGTACGCGGCCGTCGCGGGCGAGGACCACGCCGCGCGCCTCTCGACCGTCCTCAGCATCCGCGGCTCGGTGCCCGACGACGAGACCACCGCGGCGGAGGCGCCGAGCGAGTCCATCCCGCCGGCGCAGGTCGCCGAGGTCTTCCGCGAGGCACTGGCCCGCGTGCGCCCGTCGGAGCTCGACCGCGGGCTCACCCTGGTCGGCCCGCACCGCGACGACCTCTTCCTCTCGCTGAACGGCCTGCCGGCCCGCGGCTACGCCAGCCACGGCGAGTCGTGGTCGTTCGCGCTCGCCCTCAAGCTCGCCTCCGCGGCCGTCGTGCGCGCGGGCTCCGCCACGGGCGACCCCGTGATCGTGCTCGACGACGTCTTCGCCGAGCTCGACGGCTCCCGCCGCGAACGTCTCGCCGACGCCGTCGCCGACTACGAGCAGGTGCTCATCACGGCCGCGGTCGAGGGCGACGTGCCCGCGCGGCTGAAGGCCCACACCGTCCGCATCGCCAAGGGCACGATCGTCGAGCAGCCCGAGGCGGCCGCCCCCGAGGAGGCGCAGCCTGCGTCGCCGACGG
>Ga0265798_10003115_pt1 | contig 23872 bp, 24 predicted proteins | sample P3T30metagenome_FD_192430 | JGI IMG/M metagenome (GOLD analysis project Ga0265798, IMG submission 192430) | Plant litter microbial communities from East Loma Ridge, Irvine, California - P3 T30 | ecosystem: Environmental > Terrestrial > Plant litter > Unclassified | place: USA: California... | reverse complement strand
CGAAAGGAACTTTAACTTTCACTTCTTTGTGTAAGTTTAAGTTAGCAACATAGTCACCAACAAATTTAGGTTCAGTTTCGAAAGTAATACGGCGACGGTCAACATCAAAACCTTGTTGTTTCAATGCGTCAGCAATCATAATGGTGTTAACTGCACCAAAGATTTTACCAGACTCACCAGCTTTAGCACCGATAGACAATTTAACATCAGTTAAACGGCCAGCGATTTCTTCAGCATCTTTCTTAATTTTATCTTGTTTGAAAGCCGCTTGTTTCAAGTTTTCAGCCAATACTTTTTTCGCAGAAGGTGTTGCCAATTGAGCAAATCCTTGAGGAATTAAGTAGTTACGACCAAAACCTGGCTTTACATTCACGATATCATCTTTTTCCCCTAGGGACTTGATATCTTGTTTTAAAATAATTTCCATGTTCAGCGCTTATTTTAGTTGGTCAGCAACGAAAGGTAACAAACCAATGTGACGTGAACGTTTTACCGCCTGAGCCACTTTACGTTGGAATTTCAATGAAGTACCAGTTAAACGGCGAGGTAAAATTTTACCTTGGTCATTGATGAATTTCAACAAAAAGTTTGCGTCTTTATAATCGATATATTTAATACCATTCTTTTTGAAACGGCAATATTTCTTTCTGTTATCGTCCACTTTAGGAGCGGTAACATACTGTATTTTCTGATCTTTCGCCATTATACTGCAGCCTCCTGTTTAGGTTTCTTGTTAAAAGCACCACTGCGTTTCTTCTCGTTGTATGCAGCCGCGTGACGGTCCAATCTAACGGTTAAGAAACGTAGAACACGCTCATCGCGCTTTAGTTCTAATTCCAATTTGTTAATTAATTCACCTGACGCTTTGTACTCGGTTAGGTGGAAATGTCCACTTGCTTTTTTAGCAATCGGATACGCTAATTTTCTCAAACCCCAACTATCCTCTTGGATAATTTCGGCTCCGCTGTCAGCGATGATTTTGCTAAATTTCGCAATTGCTTCTTTAGCTACTTCTTCTGACAACAACGGGGTTAGAACGATAACAGTTTCGTACTGATTCATTGTTATTTAATTATTTAGTTAATCCCGCATCGACTACGGGGATGCAAACTTAGGAATAAATTTCATTAAATCAAACAGATACAATGCATTTATGTACATGATTATCACCTTGTTGCTATAACACTTGGCGCTTCGGAGCATTTAACCGTAGTTTTGCAGCACAATCAGGCTTATGGAATTCAACAACAGAAGAAAGATCGTCGCACTGAAACAAAAGGCGGCACACACGCTCAGCTTTAATCCTTTCGTTTTCAGCAGGATGTTCTGGCTCTGGATATTACTCGGCGCATTGGGTGGTGTAACGGCGGGGCTTTACTGGCTCGTGCTCGAGGAGATGATTCATGTGCTTTCCATGGTGAAAGGACTCTGGATCATCCCCCTGATGACCATCGCCGGCTTACTTGCCGGTATTGTAATCAAAAAGCTGGGCGACCCCGGTGAAATTGACCTGATTGTCGACAACATCCGCTTCAAAGGTGGCCAGCTTGACGCCAAAAATAATCCCTCCATGATCATGTCTTCCCTACTGTGCATTTCCAGTGGAGGTAGCCTTGGCCCGGAAGCACCGTTGGTGCAAGTCAACGGATCTATAGGTACCTGGGTAGCCCGAAAATTCAAGATGAAAGGTGAAGACATGCGTTCGCTAACCATCGCGGGGATGGCAGCTGCTTTTACGGCACTTTTCGGCTCGCCACTTGGCGGAAGTTTATTCGCCATCGAAATTCTGCACCATAAACATGTGAGTCAATACTACCAGGCGATGATTCCAGCCATCGTGGCCAGCTGTGCCAGCTTCGTGGTTTTCCTGCTGATTACCGGCACCCACATCGGCCCAACCTGGAACTTCCCACCTTATGTGGAAACCAACCTGTCCGACCTGATGTACGCAGTTGGTTATGCGATGATCGCTACTGCCGCAGGCTGGCTCTTCATCTACATGGTAAAGCAGTTCAAAGCCGTATTCAAAAGTTTCCCGGTACCCATCTATATCAAGCTTGCCATCGGCGGATTGATCCTGGGCATCATCGGCTACCAACTGCCAATCACGCGCTACTTCGGGCATGATGAAATTTCTGAACTGTTGGTGACAGACCTCAGCCTTACAATGCTATTCGCTATTTTCCTGGGTAAACTGCTTGCCATTTCCATTACCATGACCTCGGGCTGGCGCGGCGGATTTATCATACCGCTGTTCTTTGTTGGTACCACATTGGGTTTAATCCTGCACAGGTTCTTTCCCGATCAGAACATTGCCTTAATGATGGTGTGCTGCATCGCCGCAATTAACGCCTGCGTAACCCGTACACCCATCAGTGTGATCGTTTTACTCGCCACCATGACGGGCTTTCACTATTTCGTACCGATCATGTTCGCTAGCCTGACTGGATTTTTCCTTGCACCGAAAACACCACTGATCAATTCGCAGTTTGGAGAAGCTAAGGCTACGCCGGTTAAGGAAGTTGTTTAACAGATTGGAGCGGAAAACGACATCGGCTATTTAGCCCAGGCATGATTGATGAACTTGCGCGCCGGCCGCTCTACCCAACGGTAAGTGATGTAAGATATCAACACCAGTAAAACCAGGTAAATCAAACAGTAACCCAGTCCGCTGAACAGCTCAATGTTCTGTTTACCCCTACCCACGCCTACGGTTCCAGGCAGGAGATAGCCATGAGAAAAAGGTTCCTGCAAAAAGATTTGCATCAGGTAAATTGAATAGGATATATCCCCCAGAAACTGCATCACCTTGGTATTACAGAAGCCAGCAATCAGACCCTTATTCGCAGCAACACTGAGTACCAGCATCGCAAACAGGAAGACGGTAAGTCCGTCGTTCAGCGCAAAATGCAAGGAAGCACCGATGGCCAGTAGGATCACAAAGGAGATTGCATCTCCGGAAAATGCTTTCTTAACGGATTGTAAACCATAAGCCAGATAAACAAGTAAGCCGGTGATAAAGCCTGCAATACCGCGGATATATCCATAATCGAAAGTGGTATTCAGGTTATGTGGCACAGGAATCGCCGGATTGATCGGATTCTTGCGTGGCAGGACATACATGATGGAATAATAAGCTACAACAACCAACAAGAGCAACAGAACAATGGACAGTGCCCGTTTTTTATTGATGAATAAGGCGATGAAAGGAAACAGCAGATAAGCCGCGAACTCCGCACTGATGCTCCAGGAAGGAATGTTCCAGGAGTAGATATTGGTTACACCGAAAGAATGCAACAGCAGAATATTGGGCAGGATGTCGGAAGGTTGCTCCAATAGAATGGGCGGATTCCCCCAGTCCGTAATCCAGCGCACAATCACCACCAACAACAACAGCGAAAACAGATGCAGTGGGTACACCCTTGCAAATCGCGCAACGAAAAACTTCTTCAAAGTCTCCCCTTGAAGGCGCTGCTGGAAGTCTTTGCTATATACGTGCAACATGATAAATCCGCTCATGATGAAAAACAGATCAACCATGATGAAACACTTTTCGAAAAACATGGATTGTGAAGCCGGAACGAAACGCGCTGCAGCCATTTCAAAGTGAAAGACGGCGACCAGTATCGCAGCTACACCCCGCAAGGCGGTTAATGAAGAAAGGTATTCGACTTTATGATCTTCAACCTGTATGGCTTTATCGTTTAAGGCAGTAGGTCGATTCGCAACATCGGAGCGTAGCGCAGTTTGATTCATAGATTTATTTGGTCATTGTTTTTTTAACAGCTTCTACATCCCACCTAATGTCCCATTGTTTTAGATAGTCTTCAATGGATCCAAGTCCCATCTTAGCCCGACGCGCGTTCACGTGATTGGGATCTTCTAATGCAGAAAGTTGATATTTATTGGTTCCTTTGATTCCCAGCCGTGCTGCTTGGCGACACTACTCATCTGCCTTCTGTATCGCTGATCTTGATCATAGATGGAATCAAGTGTTTTCGCTAAGGCAACGTTCAATTTCGAACCGCGTTGCTGATTTGGTTGAGCTGCTTTTTCTTGAGCAGCAGCAGTGCCTGCAAAAAGCAATGATATGAGCAGTCCCTGGAATATGGAGCGCGACTTAATTAACGACCTCATATCCCGTTTCCAGGAGCTTTAACGTAAGCGAAGTATTTGCAAGCTTTCCTTTCTCCTCCTTATTCTTCAACTTCAGCGATTGCAAATTCTTAACTTTCAACGTATGCGAAGTCGCATCATAAATGATCTCATCCGCAATAACCGAAACATCTTTCGTCTCTACCTTTGCATCGCCGAACAAGGAAACCACCTTTCGGTCTACAGAATACTTCGTGGAATCCCTTGCATAGGATTTCACTACCGGTAGCTCATCGCTTATGACGCTGTTTAATGTCTTAGGCGAGGAGTCAGCATACGTTGTAGCATAGGATGCCGTGCTGAAGAGCGCAATCGTGCAAACACTGAAAAGAAAACCTGTCTTTTTCATGGTTTAAGCTTTTAATTGAATGCCTTAAGATACGAATATCCAGGAAGATCCCGACAAGGATCCCCACCGCTGCCGTAATATTTTTAGTACGCCTGGATGATTGGATCAAACAAAGCTGAGATCTTCAATATGGCAATGCGCCCTGCCCTGCCGGGACATTGCTTCTCATAGAAATCGGGTGCATAGAAGTCCAGTGCTTTAACCTGATCTTTGGTAATCAGCATACAATGTATCCCTCCGCCATCATAGATATTGAGATCTTCGATGCTATTCTTTGTATTGCGCAACTTCTCCGGACAGCCCTCCCCATCAACCTTATCGTCACGAATCAGCCAGGGTTTCTCGGCCATCAGATTCGACCAAAGTAGCTTAAGCTGCGCTGGAGAAACTGGAAGCGGATTAAAATACCTGTTGCGGCTTTCAGGAACGAGGATGATCTCATTCCGTGGCCCCAGTTGCTGCTTATTTGAAACACTATCTCGCGAGCCACTCCGTACGAAATCGCGGTAGGCATGCAGTTGTAACCGATCGCCCTTCTTACTTAAAAAGTATGCGTACAAAGCAGAAGGACCAATCCAGTTCGTGGTATATTGAAATACAATAGTGGTATCAGAATCCTGCTGCAGAAATTGGCGTAAAGGGCTAAAAGGATGTGTTTGGGTCTGGGCCGTAACTTCGGCAGCACCCAGCAGTAACATCAAGAAGTAAATAAGGGGGAGCGCTAATGCTTTCATATACTACGGATGGTAAAGTTGTAGAAATTCCATAAACCAACAAAGCCGCTTAACGAGGGCTAAGCGGCTTTGTGCTTCAGGAACAAAACCTTAGTTATGCCTTACCTGTTGAATGCTAATGTTATCCGCATTCGAACCGGCTACATACACCGTGTAAATTTTATCCGGTGCAAAAGCACTTAAATCAAAGTTTCCAAGACTAATATTCTGACCAGTTGCAAAAACCTGCACACGAAGCACGCCTGGTGCTACGGTTACATAGTCGCTCGCTTTGTCATGCTCTAGATTTGCAATTAAGTTCTCGCCATTACCTCTGCGGATGTCCACATTACGCGGTGCAGCATCACTTAAATGCACAAACCTTACTTTAGCCTGGCCACTTGCTGGCGCATCCATGTTGTCTTCAAAGGCTCTGATTCGAGCAGCTTGTCCCTCACCTGCTAAAAACACTGAATAATGTCTGCCGTTAATGAAATCCAACTCTTCCGATGCTAACGCAGAAGCCGAACCATCATTTCTAAACTCTGCCTGCAGGTTCTGTCCTGAATTCGTTCCGATGTAATCTGAGGCCTGACCAAAGGCTAAACCTGATTTTAAAGTATTACCAGAAATCTGGAAGGTCTGCGCGGCAGAACCGGCGGACGCATTTATCGCCATTACGTTCGCTGATCCTGTCGGATCGATATCATCATCTTTCGAACAAGATGTAATTAGAGTGGCAAATAACAACAATGACGTTCCCGCTAATACACTTTTAAAGATCGATTTTCTCTTCATAGTTTTATTTTAAAAGTCCAAAAATTAGTAGATGTTTCGCTTATGATTTTACAAGAAGCAAACCAAAGTTTGCCCGCAGCGAGGTGATCTGCACAGGATAATCACCATTAAATCAGTCTACAGGAAGTTTTTTCGTTGTTTAAGGAATATCGGCTGAAGCAATGCAAGCTGTGAATTACTGTTCCCATTTTTAGACAAATCTGTATGCTTTAGGGCACAAAACCGGGAAATTTTTAGAATTGTTGTGCCAGCTGGAAACAAGGATCGCTTAAGAACACCCTGCTACCTGAACACAAATGACTGGCGCCGCTACATGAACTATTTTTCGATCTTTGCGCCCGTTTCACTAACCACGATTTTGTAGGTCGTCAGGTCATCTTCATAACCATCCCGCACGTAAAAAGTAACGAAACGCCCCGAATCAACTTTCTTGATGAGCTGCGGCTTTTTGAAAGGTCCAATCTTGTATAATTTACTTTCAGGGTGTTCGTCATTGTGTGCCAGGCAAAAATAAAGGCTGTAATTTACCTCATCCGACTCTGGAAGATTTGCGCTACCAGATCCATTATCAACCTTGAAAATTCTCACCCCTAACTGACTTCCGCTAAAGAATTCATAAGTGTTGACGGATTCTGCGAACTTAACGAGATCCTGCTGGTTGATCGGGTTACTCTTAGGCATCTGTGCTTTTGTCGTAAAAGCAGCAAGTACGAACAGGGAAAGAAGGAGCTGTTTTTTCATTCTAAAGCGCGCTAACTGGATGCAATATAGCAATAAAAGCAAGCTATTTCCGCAGCGCTTTGCTCCTATAGTTGCGCTTCCACAACTTGTACCAGTGCTTATTGTGTGGGTACTTCCTGTGCGGCGTAGCATTGTTAAATACGATGGCCACCAAAAGCAGAATCAACACGCCCGTTAACACCGGACTGAAAACATACATATAGCCAAGTGCATGTATCTTCTCAGAACCAATGTTCGCGATTAAGGCTGTTGCGCCACCTGGCGGATGTAAGGTCTTGGTGATCTGCATCGCGACAATGGACAGCGACACAGATAATGCGGAACTCAGCCACAGCTCATTCGGAATGAGCTTGAAGATGGTTACCCCCACCAGCGCACAGATGACATGCCCGCCGATCAGGTTACGCGGCTGCGCAAGTGGACTATTAATAACGCCGTAAATGAGCACCGAGCTTGCACCAAAGGAACCGATGATAAAAAGATTATCATGAACGCTCAGGTATTCACTATGTAATAGGCTGATCAGCGCAATACCAACAAAGGAGCCCAGGAAGGTCCAGAGATGTTCCCGGAGATCAATCAGGGTTTCTTTGTAGAATATGTATTTTGCGGTGCGGTAACGACGACGGAATCTTTGTTTCATACCTTTATGGTGGTGTTGCGCGCAAATGTCGCAATATTTTCGCTGTTCGCGAGTGTTCATAGCTTTTACGTGCCAGCGTGGTACCAGCTTCGTACCAGGTTCGTACCAGCTTCGCTATCAATGCGCCCTCAACCCGGGGTCTAAGCGGCGTCTATACGGCTCTAGGCCGTATCCGGCCGGGTGGACGCCGCTTAGACCCCCTAAAGACGGTGCTTTACCCCGCAAGTAGTCCGCATTATTTTCAACATATTCCCTAAGCCTGCCAAAATTTAGCTAATTTCGTGGCGATGGAAAATTTCATTGTTTCTGCCCGTAAATATCGCCCAGCCACCTTTGAGACTGTTGTTGGACAGCACCACATTACGGGTACCCTGAAAAATGCCATTAAAAATAACCAGCTTGCCCAGGCATTCCTTTTCTGCGGTCCCCGCGGTGTCGGCAAAACCACCTGCGCAAGGATTCTGGCAAAAACCATCAACTGCACCAATCTCACGCCAGAGATAGAAGCTTGCGGTGTTTGTGACTCCTGTGTCTCTTTTCAAACTGGTCATTCTTTCAACTTCCATGAACTTGATGCGGCGTCCAACAACTCCGTGGATGACATCAGAAGTTTGATCGAGCAGGTGCGTATCCCCCCTCAGGCTGTAAAATATAAAATCTACATCATCGATGAGGTGCACATGCTTTCTGCAAATGCATTTAATGCATTTCTGAAAACGCTGGAAGAACCACCTTCTTACGCGATCTTCATTCTGGCAACGACAGAAAAACACAAGATCCTGCCAACGATTTTATCGCGTTGTCAGATCTTTGATTTCAACAGGATTCAGGTAGATGATATTTCCGGCTTACTGAACAAGATTGCCGTACGCGAACAGATCAATGTTGAAGCAGATGGCCTCCACATCATTGCGCAAAAAGCCGACGGCGGCTTGCGGGATGCACTTTCCATGTTCGACCAGATTGTTAGTTATACCAACAAGAACCTGACCTACAAGTCGGTTATTGATAACCTCAACATTCTGGATTATGATTATTATTTCCGCTTAACGGATTACCTGATTAACGCCGACGTTAGCCAGGCGCTTGTCCTTTTTGACGAGATCCTGAATAACGGTTTCGACGGGAACAATTTCATCAATGGATTGGCGACGCACCTTAGAAACCTGCTTGTGGCGAAAGATCCGATGACGGTGAAGCTTCTGGAAGTTAGTGAAAACATCAAGCAGAAGTATTTAAGTCAGAGCCAGCAAATCCAGGTGTCCTTCATCCTAACGAGCTTAAACCTGGCCAATCAATGCGACCTGACTTATAAGAACAGCAAAAACCAACGATTACAGGTTGAACTGGCCTTAATCAAGATGTGTCATATTCCGTCTGTTATACAACTGGCGCAAATGCCAAAGCAAGCTACGGAAGCGCTCACTGACACAGATCAGCTTAAAAAAAAAACTAGTGTAAGTGCTGCGGCGAGTGGAATCACCACATCCGATAAGGCTTACAACAACACACAACAACAAGATACCCAAAGCTTTAAAGAGCCTGAACAGAAGCCGCAGCCTACAGCGGCGCCTTCGCAACCTGCAGCAAACATACCTTCAGTTTCGATACCCCTAAGCAAGCCGGAAGTTACAGTGGGTTCCAGCCTAAGTGCTGCCATTCCAAGCCTTGCCGAGTTACCTTCGGCTGCAATGCCCGAACCTGCAGCTAAACCAAAGGCGCCACAGGGTAGTTTGTCTATTAAGCTTAACGGAAATACGGCAGCTGCGGGCACATTAATCCCATCATTAACTGCCCTGACTGATATGGCCGGCGGTGTAGATGATAAGGAGCCTAAGTATATTGTTGGTGATGATAAGGAAGCTTTTAGCTACGAACAGCTGCTTGCTTTATGGGAAGCATACACGAAAAAAGCTTTTGAAGCACATAAGATTAACTTCTATACCATCCTGAAGAGTAATCCGCCAGTGTTGGAGACACCTACGCAGATCAAGATTGGCATTGAGAACAGTGCTCAGGAAAGTATCCTACAGAGTGAAATGGTAGAGTTTTTGAATTATTTAAGATCCAGGTTAAAGAACTTTGATCTGACCATCGTAACCGAAAAGGTAGAACGTAAGATTCAGAACCGCTTATACACCAGCACGGAGAAATATCAATATCTTGTTGGTAAAAACCCGAAGCTGGAGGAAATGCGCAGGCGCTTTAACCTGGATATAAATCCTTAGTTATTAAGGCATCGGTGGGGCATCGTTAATCGGATAACCTTCTTCGTCCAGATCCGTGCGGTCGTCTTCAGGCGTTTTAGCCAGGAACTCATCTTCTGGATCCAGCTCCACGATATCACCATCATCAATGCGCATGCCCATATCATCTAGGGCACCTTCTAACCGATCGTCTTTAGCGGTATATTCGTCACCAATATGTGGATTGGCTTCATCGTATGTAGAATTGAAATCTTCGCCGGTAGGTGCACTGGTATCATAAGGTAGCGGATGGTCGTAATCGGCATCCTCACCCTTTACGTCCAGCTCAAAGCTATTTGAATCTTTATTGTATGCCAGGTTTTCAAAATCTTTTACTTCACCCAGATCTGAAAGGTGTAATTTATCTTTAGAGCTTAAATCACTTCCGGGAATATTTTCTTCATTTGTGTTCATATCTCAGGTTTTTATCATAATAACCCGCTCAAATCTTTAATTGTTTTTAGATTTATATCTTTGTAAAATCTATCGAACTAAAATTGAACTCATAATATGTCTGTACAAAAAATTAAAGTAAGCCAGCCGGTTGTAGAGCTTGATGGTGACGAAATGACCCGCATCATCTGGAAATTCATTAAAGATAAACTGATCTTACCTTACTTAGAACTTGATATTAAGTACTATGATTTAGGTATTGAGTACCGCGATGAAACTGATGATCAGGTAACTGTTGACGCAGCTGAGGCGATTAAGAAATACGGTGTAGGTATTAAGTGTGCAACCATCACGCCTGATGAGCAACGTGTTGAAGAATTTGGCTTGAAGCAAATGTGGAAATCACCTAACGGAACCATCCGTAACATCCTTGATGGTACTGTATTCCGTGAGCCGATTGTAATGAGCAATGTACCACGTTTGGTTCCAAACTGGACTGCGCCAATCTGCATCGGTCGTCACGCTTTTGGTGATCAATACCGTGCAACGGATTTGGTAACTAAAGGTAAAGGTAAATTAACGCTGACGTTCACACCAGAAGATGGTGGTGAGGTGCAGTCGTTCGACGTTTACAACTTTAAAGGTGACGGTGTTGCTTTAGCAATGTACAATACAGATGAAAGTATCCGCGGTTTCGCACATGCTTGTTTCAACCAGGCATTGATGAAGAAATGGCCTTTATACCTTTCTACAAAAAATACAATTCTTAAAAAATACGATGGTCGCTTCAAAGATATCTTTGAAGAGATCTATCAAAACGATTACAAGCAAAAATTTGATGAAGCAGGTATCACTTATGAGCACCGCTTGATCGATGATATGGTTGCATCTGCATTGAAGTGGAACGGTAACTTTGTTTGGGCTTGTAAAAACTATGATGGCGACGTTCAATCTGATACTGTTGCGCAAGGTTTTGGTTCATTAGGTTTAATGACTTCTACTTTGGTTACACCAGATGGCAAAACCATGGAAGCAGAAGCAGCACACGGTACGGTTACCCGTCACTACCGTGATCACCAAGCTGGAAAACCAACTTCTACCAACCCGATTGCGTCTATCTTTGCATGGACAAGAGGTTTAGAATTCCGTGGTCAGCTTGATGGCAACCAGGAGTTGATTAACTTCTGCCATACTTTAGAGCAGGTTTGTATCGAAACTGTAGAAAGTGGTAAAATGACCAAAGATTTAGCGGTTTGTATCCATGGCAATAAAGTTGAGCATGGTAAAGACTACTTATATACAGAGGAGTTCTTAGCTGCTATTGACGAAAACTTACAAGCAAGATTAGGCTAGTCCTTTTTAAGCATACATAAAAGCCGCTTCTTTAGTTAGGAGCGGCTTTTATTTTTTACAGCTTGCATGTGCTTCTAATTTAATGGTGGCATCAAACATCTTGATATAAAGCTTGTTTTACCACAAACGAACATAAATGAAAAAGATATTTACACCTTTAGCCCTACTCCCACTGAGCCTGGTGGGCATTCTAGGGAACAATATTGCTGTCGCACAGACAGAAAATCCGAAAGCATCCACTACCCAGAAAATCAACCTTCCAGCGCCAAATCCGGAAGGCTCTAAAAACCGGTTCAGCAAAGTTATTGGCTGGCCTGAAGGCAAAACACCCGTTGCACCTGCTGGATTTACCGTCACAAAATTTGCGGGTAACATTAAGAGTCCACGGAACATCTATGTACTGCCAAATGGCGATGTACTGGCGGTATTATCTAACTCCGAGCGTTCTACAAAAGAGAAAATCGCCAACCAACTTTCAGGTAAGGCAAAGTCAGAACAAGGTGGTGAAAGTGCAAATGCAATTATCCTTTACCGTGATAAAAACCAGGACGGTAAACCGGAACTGCAAAGCTTGTTCCTGTCAGGTTTAAATCAGCCTTATGGCGTTCTGGTTATTGGCAACACGCTTTATGTGGCGAATACCGATGGGGTGATGACCTATCCATATAAAACCGGTGCAACAAAGATCACTGGTGAAGGGAAGAAAATCCTGGACCTGCCTGCGGGCGGATACAACAACCACTGGACACGTAACCTGATTGCCAATGCGGATAATTCCAAGATTTACATTACCGTAGGATCTGGCAGTAACGTTGGTGAAAACGGCATGGAGCATGAGGTAAAAAGAGCGAACATCCTGGAGGTCAATCCGGATGGCAGTGGCGAGATCATCTATGCTGCAGGTTTGAGAAATCCTGTGGGTGTGGCTTGGGCACCAGGAACGAAAACACTTTGGACCGCTGTTAACGAGCGTGATAAATTGGGTGATGATCTGGTTCCGGATTATGTAACGAGCGTTAAAAAAGGTGGTTTTTATGGCTGGCCTTACGCTTACTTCGGTCAGAATGAAGATCCAAGAATGGCCGGCAAAAGACCAGATCTTGTGAAAGCAACGCTGATTCCGGATATTGCTGTAGGTGCACATACCGCTTCTTTGGGTCTGGCATTTTACAACGGCAAGAAGTTCCCGGCTAAGTATCAAAGCGGAATGTTCATTGGTCAACATGGCTCCTGGAACAGGTCTGAACTATCAGGTTATAAAGTAACCTTTATTCCTTTTAAAAATGGTAAGCAAACAGGTCAGATGGAAGACTTCCTGACTGGCTTTATTGCAGATGTGGAGAAGGCAGAAGTGTATGGCAGACCTGTGGGAATTGCCGAAATGAAGGATGGTTCTATTCTCGTAGCAGATGATGTAAGTAATGTGATCTGGAGGGTGGCCGCGAAATAATGAAGCGAATTACGACCTCCATTTTAACATTACTTTCTTTAGGCGCTGTTGCGCAGGTTAATCCGGATAGTTCCAGAACACTGCAGGAAGTTGTCATTCGTCCGTATTTCTCTAACCAGCCGCTGTTGCGTGCGACGGGTTCTGTGGGACTGGTAAATCCGCATATCATTGCGCGTCAGCCAGCGAACTCGCTGATCCCTGCTGTGAATACCACATCAGGGGTGCGCATGGAAGAACGTTCGCCTGGCAGTTACCGCTTATCCATCCGGGGAAGCTTATTGCGCTCTCCTTTCGGGATTCGCAACGTGAAGTTGTACTTCGACGATTTCCCTTTAACAGATGCGGGTGGTAACAGCTACCTGAATGCTTTGGACGTGAATGCCGTGGGGCAGTTACAAATCCTTAAGGGTCCACAGAGCAGCGTTTATGGTGCAAACTCCGGCGGTGTGGTACTGATCAGTCCTGAGGCACTAACTTCAGGGCCTTCAGCCAACCTAAAGGTTGAAGGCGGTTCATTCGGCATGTTCCACGAGAACGCTTCGGTCAGCAACAGCTGGAAGAATTACGACCTGGGGATCAGTCAGGGTTTCCAGCGCAGCGATGGCTATCGTGACCACAGCGCCATGAAGCGGAATTACCTGCAGCTGAACCAGCAGCTCCGCTACGCGGAAAATGCTAGCCTGAAGTCGCTATTCTTCTATTCCGACCTTAGCTACCAAACGCCAGGCGGCTTGAATGCGACGCAGTTTGCAGCTAACCGAGGGGCATCCCGACCGGCGGCTGGTGCCATCAGATCTGCGGCGGAACAGCAGGCCGGCATTTACAGCAAGATGCTCTTCGGCGGTATTTCCAACGAGTGGAACTTTGCACCCGGCTTCCGCCATGTGGCCGCGGTATATGGCGCATATATTGATTTTAAGAATCCTTTCATCACCAACTACGAGCAGCGATTTGAGTCTACTTTGGGCTTGCGCACGTTTGTAGAGTACAAGCAGGAAGTACAGGATTTGAAATACAGCTTCAACCTGGGCCTGGAAAGCACGGGCACCTCGTCTGACATCAATAACTACGACAATAACTTCGGTGTACCAGCAGCGGTGCAGTCGAGAGATAAACTGCGTGCGGCTTCGAACTTCGCTTTCCTGCATGCCAACTTCGATTTCAAGGAGAAGTGGTTGCTGGAGCTGTCTGCTAGTGCGAACCTCTACAAGTACGACTACGAGAGCCTTGCTCCTGTAGCCATCGCGGAACGCAGCAATGAGCTGGACGTACAGTTTATGCCACGCGTAGCACTCTCCTACCTGATCAACGACGAGCTTGCCTGGAGAGCTTCGGTAAGCAAAGGCTATTCACCACCAACCATCGCGGAGATCCGCGCTTCAGACCAGGTGATCAATGTAGACCTACAGCCAGAATCAGGCTGGAACTATGAAACGGGTTTTACCATCCATAGCAAAGATCATAGGCTGAGCGCTGATGTGACGGGCTTCTACTACCGCTTGGACAATGCCATCGTGCGCCGCTTGAACGATGATGACACCGAGTTCTTCCTGAATGCGGGCGGCACCAACCAATACGGATTGGAGACTGCAGTACAAGCAGCACTGCTGCCGTATGCAGAAAGCCGCTTTGTACGTGCGCTGCAGCTGCGCAGCGCTTATACGCTGAGCAAGTTCTCTTTCCGGGAATACCAGGACCGTGCAGCAGATTACTCCGGGAACCGCCTTACTGGTGTGCCTAAAGGCAGCATCACGAGCAGTGTAGACATGCAGTTCCCGAAAGGTTTTTACTTCTTCTTACAGCATAATTTCACTTCCAGAATTCCATTGAATGATGCCAATTCCGTTTTTGCGGATAAATACAATATCGTGCAAAGCAGAATTGGCTGGAGAACGTTGAAGTTCAACAAGGCATCCCTGGAGATTTATGCTGGTGTAGATAACCTGTTTGACGAAAAGTATAGCCTCGGCAATGACCTGAATGCTGCTGGCAACAGATACTTCAATGCCGCAGCAACCCGCAACTTCTATGGCGGTGTGGCTTATCGCTTTAATAAATAAACAAGATAGCAGCAGCGCATTTGGTGCTGAAAAGAAGACCTCCGACGCCTGGCGTATGGAGGTCTTCTTTTATCTGATGATCTCCATGGCATTGACGACGATCTCCGTACTGAACCGTTGCTCACCTTTTTTGTCTGTGTAACTCTGGTTGTTCAGCTTCCCTTCAATACAGATCTCTGTACCCTTCTTTACAGCCTCCTCTATGAGTTCAACTTTCTTGTTCCAGAATACCAGGTTGAACCATTGCGTTTTGTTTACAAATTCACCACTGGTGTTCTTGTAAGCTTCATTTACCGCAAGACTGATCCTGCCCATTTTCTTACTGCCTGCATAATTCACGATTACCGGATCTGTACCTGTGAAACCTGCCAGGCGTACACTGTTTTTTGCGTTGTCCATAAATTATTTTTTTAAGCGGTGATTGATACCGACAGGACAAAGGTGAACAGGGGTTGGAGGTTTAGTCGTAAAACAAACGGATATATACGTAAATAGCCGTTTAACAACGGCTATTTAGAATTATCATGATTTTTTATGTATGGTTAGATCCTGGTTCTGAAACCAAGGGTAAGCCATGTTCCCGGCATTGGCACCGCGCCAGACTCAATATACTGTACATCCAATAGGTTGGCGGCATCCAGATAGATCTGCGATCGCTTCAGCCTTGCTGCCAATCTTGCATCCAGCACCTGATAGCTTTTGTAGCTAATGCGCTCATTATATCTCGAGGTTAGCGTTAAGGAAAGCAGGTTGAAAGCTTCCGCATTGGCGCTCAGGCTTAGTTGATTTCTTAAACTTTCCAGTGCATACCTTGAAAATGCCGCATCGGCAATCGTGGTTTTATAGCTTGGATCCAGGTTGGTATACGAGGCGCCAAGGCGCAGACTATTAACGGTTGTGTTCTCGCCAAAGCGCAGAAAATAATCACCGCTGATGGTAAACCCTTTAGTGGTCACATCGCTGAAGTTACGCGGCTGCCATGGATCGGTTTGCACCGCTTTTACCCAGTCAATAAAGTTCGTGATCTTCCGGTTGAAGTAACTTGCATTGAACGTGATTCTGGAATCCTGATATTTTAGTCCACCTTCCGCATACCTGGATTTCTCTGATACCAATGCTGCATTTCCGATATTGGTTGGCCCTTTATAATAGAGGTCGGTATAAGTTGGGAGGCGCTGGCCGGTACCCAGGTTCATGAACACCTTCCAGTTGCCATAGAAGTTGTAGCCTGCATCAAGGCCGGGGAAAGCCTGCCATCCATAATCAGAATTATAGTTTACATAGGTTCCGGCATTTACCAGCAAGCCTTTCAACGGTTCAAACTTATACTCCGCGAAAATGCCGCTGTTGCTTCGATCACGTTTACCCAGGTTTGTGCTCGTGATTTTCTCCGTACGGTATTCAAGGCCTAAACCGAAAGTACCGATTGAGGTTTCTATGGTGTTGTTCAGCTCCAGGTCGAGCACCCCCGTTTCATGGTGGTTGTGGAACTTATCGGGTGTCTGTTTGATGTACAGGTAGTCATCGATGTTGTAGCGGTAGCTGATCCGCGGTGCGATGGTCCAATTCGGATTGATGTTGCGGGTGTAGGCTACAGCGGCCAATGCCGTTTTTACCGTTTCCTCTGCTTCTTTATCGCCCGGGGCGGAATAGAAAGCATTTGCCCCGAAGTTATTGTGGATGTATCCGGCATTTACATCCAGCTGATCTGATTCAGATAGATTTAAGCGCCCCTGATAGTATAGTTTTTGATTGTTAAAGGCAGTATTGTAGCGGTATCCGTTGCTGGCTTCCTGGCTTGCAGAAAGCATGTGGCTGGATTTATCAAGCACCAGGTCACCGCTAAGTCTTAACCCATAATTCGCGAAAGTCTCTCCATTGGATTCATCCTTTTTGAAGCTGCTGCCAGTAAAGACGTTCACTGCTGCGCCGGTTTTTTCGGGCGAACGGGTGATGATGTTGATGGCGCCGGTAATGGCATTGATGCCGTAGATGCGTGATGCAGAGCCGCGCAGGACTTCAATATGATCAATGTCGTCCATATTGATGGGTAGGTTCATCATGTTGTGACCCGTCTGCGGGTCGGACACCTTTACGCCGTTCAGTAGTACCAGCGTTTCGTCGAAGGTTCCACCGTCCATGCTGATATCAGCCTGCGTACCCGCGGGGCCGCGCTGACGTACATCTACACCCGAGACGAAGCTCAGGAGCTCCGCTACGGAACGTACCGGCAGACTTTTGATCTTTTCTTTATCGATGATCCAGATGTTCCGGTTCTGACTGGAGAAGGGAAGTTTTAGTCGGTTTTCATTAACGACGACTTCATTGAGGTTGTTCACACTGTCTTTTGAAGTGTGCTGCGCATTGGCGAGCATGGTAGTGCCCGTGAGGATTAATGCGGCGAGGAAAGGTTTCTTTAAGTACATCAATTTGCGATTGAGGGCGCAAATATAGTTTCTTTTAGCACTTCAGCACCATGAAATAAAAAAGGACCTACCGCCTGAAAGTCAATGCTTTCGACTGGTAGATCCTTTATTTTGAGTTGGTAACCCTGGGGATTAAGCCGAGTACACGTAGAATCTGGTGTCCCGGATGGGCTGTCCTTTGATGTTCAGCGTCTCCCCTTTATAATCTCTGGTTGGTTTAATTACAAAAGGATCATTTCCGCTTTTAAGGGCTTCATAAGCCATATCCAACTTGCTGATGTTGGTATCGGAAGCGACTTTCCACTTTTTCTCCTGGTACATAAAGTACGCGAAGTGGCTCTTGGTACTTCCTTTTAGTTTGTTATCCAAGCGAATGGCAGCGTGATTAGCTGTTTTAAATGGCATCACGGCTTCCTCATAGAATGTTATAAAATCCTGGTAAACAGGTTTTGTGGTATTTGCAGACATATTCTTTTATTAAGCGACAAAAGTAGTTGTAAAAAAAGAAATATACATTATTTATTGTTCCACTGATCTGCCAGGAGCTTAATGAAGTAGCCACCAACCACACTTCTGGCCTGGAAACCCACCTGTTTGCCATCGGTGGTTTCGTACCAGTCGCTCATCGGTACTCGGCTTGGTGTCTCTTTCGCGTACTTGTAAACTGGTTTTACGAACTTCAGAAAGTCGGCGCGGTTGTCTGTCAGCGTAGCGGTCCACAGGATCCAGTCGGATTTGGTGTAGGTTTTACGGCTATCCAGCGGCAGTCCGTATGTCTTCTGCTGGGTTAGGTAATACGCGATTTCCTTGGTATACACTTCCTTCGGGAACAGGTTTAATTTCAGGAGCTTGTCCCAAACCAGGTTGTACTTCTGGCTCCAGGTGTTTTTGTTGTCGAATACCAAAGCGTAATGGTCACCACTGTTGGCCAGCTTCTCCCATTTATCGGCCATTTCCAGCGCTGCAGCTCTGTATTTAGCGGAAACGTCTTTCATGCCCAGCTTTTCCGCCAGTTGCGCATAAGCGCCTAAGGCTACGATGGCTTTCACGGAAAGGTTGGTATTGTGTGCCAGGTGCCCGGCGAAATCGTCCGTGCACAACTGCTCTGCAGGGTCGAAGCCTTCATTCAACAGGTAGTTGCCCCAGATGGTGAGCGTTTCCCAGTGCTTGCGGGCGTAGGTAAGGTCGCCATCAGCTTTAACCACTGCCGCGGTGAGGATCAGCATATTTCCTGCTTCTTCAACCGGCATGTCTTCACCGTAAGTCTGGCCGTTTGCCAGTGGGTAGGTTCCGAGGTCATGCGCTGGGAAAGGTTTTTTCCATTTCCCACTTTCACTGTAATAGAAGATGCCGTTGAGCATGCCCTTGAGCAGTTCCGGGTTATAGATGAGGTATTGCGGTGCTGAAGGGTAAGTGATGTCTACCGTGTTGATGGAACCATTACTGAAGTTCTCTTTAGACATGAACAGCAGCTCGCCTTCCGGTGATTTCACGATTTTATGTGCCGCAATACTCTGGCGGTAAGCGAGTTTACAAAGCTCGGCGTACTCCATGCCACCGGCTTTCAGCGTTTTCGCTTCGAGGTCTTTATCGAATGCAATGCTGCGCTTCATGATGTCTGGAAACTGTGCGGCAGCAAGTGCAAGCTGATCCACGAAAGTCACCTTGTCACTGGTTTTCCAGATTGGCTTCAGGTCCTGGTTGAAGTATTGGATTGGGTTAGAATCATCATAACCGACCATGAGGTATTTGCTTTGCGCAGTGTTGTTGACGCTGGCGAACTCAAACTCCGTGCTCAGGTTTAGCGAGGGTCCAGATTTGATCAGCAGCTGCGTGGCTTTATAATCCTGTGGCACGGCCACATAGAGGTAGCCCCAGTCGATGCGGATGTCGTCGCCTCTCTTCTTTAGCACAGGCTGCTCTACCGTTCCGGCTTTCAGGTAGGAAAGTCCTTTTTCGTTCTGCTTCCAGGCGGTAACGGTTTGTCCCGGGGTATTTACGGCAAGGTCTGAAGAAGCGGTGAAGTTTATGCGCACCTGGTGTGCCTTGCCATCGTTGGCTTTCACGGTGTAGTTGATGTAGCTGATTGGCCTTTCTGTAAGTTGTATATCGTTTAGCAGTAATGGCGAAAGGAAAGTTACGTTCAGGTTCACATTGCCGGCACGGAAGTCATATATGGTGCGGGTAGCTTCTACCTGTACGTTTGTTTGTTCCGCATAGGCGATGCTTTCATCTTGCACCGGCTCGGTTACCAGGTCGGCATCGATGTGACGGCCACCGGCGGTATTTTTCACGTGAATGGCCAGCTGGTTTTTACCCTTCTTGAGCACACCTGCCGGAATGGGTACATAAATATACTCGTGAACCCAGCCTTCTTTGCGCAGGATTTCCTTACCATTGAGCATTACAACGATGTTATCATCGTGGTTGATCTTTAGATAGGCTTTCTGTGCAGGTAATGCGATAACATCGAAAGTCTTCCGCAGGAAGATTTCATCACTCCGCCACTCTGTTTTCGCGAAGCTTTGATCATCGCCGAAAGGCGCCGCGTCTTCTTTCCAGCTGGAGTCATCGTAATTGGCATCCATCCAGTTTCCAGATGGTGCGGTAAGCGTATAGCGGAATTTCGGCACATCACCTTCAATGCTTGATACCAGTGGCAGGTAAGGTTTTACATCCTGTCCCATGAAGCGGAAAAGCTTTCCATCTACACTAATGGTCCCTTGTAGGGCTTGGGTTTTTCCGGTCCAGTGCCGGGTTGGCGAGCCATTAAGCTTGTCGGTGAAGGACCAGACGCTGAAGTAAGTGTTGTTGGTGAGCAGTGGATAAGCGGGGGCTTCCTGCTGTGCTTGCGATTTAAAAAGCACAAAGAAGCATAATAGCAACAAGGCGGTTTTTTTCACGATTTGGTTGGTTTTATACTTGGTTAAACGTTTTACTAAGTTAAATCTAGCAAATATTGGCGCCAATACAACCAAAAAAAAAGTAACAGCTGGTGTGGCTGTTACTTTTTTTAATGTGTCGTATGCTTTGCTCGGTGCATGTTAGCATGCTGGTGCAGGTGTAAAGGTTTTGGATCCTTATGCGGCAGGCTTGTTTAGCTTAAGGCTCCGGATCGTGAGAATTACCATCGCTATTCCAGAAGCAAATTAGCTTATGATTCTATTGGAAGCTGTCTTGATTTAGGCTCTGTGTGCTTAAGGGTTGTTTTGGTGAGGTCTACATTTTCTGCGTCGCCGGTAAGTTTATTCGCGGCTTCCATTACCTGAGATCTTACATCTTCAACAACGTGATCTTTGATCTCTACTGCTTTTTGAGGTTCGATTTCGCCAAGCAATCCTTTGATGCGTTTAGCAATTAGTTCGCGGTACTCTGATCCACTTTTAGTAGCAAAAAGCGCGGCTACAACTGCGCCTGCTGCAAGTCCGGTGATTAATCCTATTGTCTTTAAGTTGGTATTTTCTCTGATTAGTTTCATGGTCGCTTGTTTTTTATTAGGAACAACCCCCAATGAGAAAGTGTTTTAGAAATTGTTCCTGCGGATGTCTCGCGGTTATATTCGGTTCCCGGTGAAAGATTTATTTTGAACCTTACAGTGTAGCTGGGTCCAGTGTTTTTGGACGTTCATTTCCGTTGTGACAGGTAATACAGCTCACCGGAAGTATAGCATTCGGATTTTTGACATCCTTGATGTGGAAGTACTTTTTGTTGATTTTGGCGGTCATGAGCATCATCATTCGGGCGGTTCCTTTTTCAGGTTTGGCATCACTGGCAAAATCCAGTTTGCCTTTCTCTGTTTCACTCGGTGCATGGCAATAGTTGCACTTCACGCCCAATGAGGTTTTAAAGCCGTCCATCACTGTTCCAAGGTCTTCTTTGCTGATGTCTTTAGGCAGTACTTTAAGGTTCTTGTAGATTCTTTCTTGCTTTATGGGCATAAATGCACTCATGAAAACAACAAGGGACAGTAAAATACTTAAGGTAAATATGGTTCTACTTTTCATAATACTGGAATTATGGGTTTAACAGATCTTGTTGAAGCGCAAGCTGCAGATTACATCAGATACATGCCTGCTGTACAATATATGGACAAATTCAAGGCGTGTTTTGTTTAACAATTGCATCGCTAACTTGACGATACGACCTGCAGATCTTTGTTTTTGCTTTAATAGCAAGGTAAATCTTCAGGATATCATCGTAGCGGATAGTTTGGTTTTAATTGGATTTGTGGACCTGAGTCCATCCTAATTTCCCTTACCCTGCTTTACTATGGCAATAATTATGATGTCCGATGTAGTGTTTGAACATGGAAATTACCTTAAATTACTTTCGATTACTAAATTGCTCATCCTCATTGAGCGCCTAAACAACAGAAAGATGAAAAAGTATTTTCCTTTAATGGCTTTTGCCACAGCTGCATTTGCTGCTTGCACCAGTAATTCTGGTTCTGAAAGCGCGGCAGACACCACCATAACAGCTGAAACCGCTGTTGTCGCTGCGGCAGAATCCAGAACCTGCTATGTACACTACAAGAATCGCGACAGCATCTACCTGGATTTACACACCAAAGGGGAGCAGGTAAGTGGGACTTTAAACATCAGCCTGTACGAAAAAGACCGGAACACTGGCACAGTTACCGGGATCATGAAAGGTGACACCATTCTCCTCGACTACACCTTCCAATCAGAAGGCCTGCAGTCCGTGCGGCAGGTTGCGTACCTGCAGAAAGATGGCAAACTGCATGAAGGCTTCGCCGAGGTGCAAGAGCAAAAAGGCAAAACCAGCTTTAAGTCTTTAAGTGATCTGAAGTTTGATGATCAGGTCGTGCTTGAACAGTCGAATTGCAAGTAAACCAGCTATACTAAACTCTAGGCTTAGTGCTTGAAAGCGGTTTGAGCTTATAAGCACAACTTAGTGCCCAAATCACTTTGGCATAAAAACATTACCCAAACCTTCAAGACTTTACCAATTTTAGTACTGCTCGAAGCGCTCCCAGAACCCATCTACTGGAAGCTTTGCAAAGATGTTCACGGGTTCCTTCTTCACCGGGTGCAGGAACTGCAATCGGCGGGCATGCAGGCAAATGCTCCCTTTACGGCTGCCACGAGGGTAGCCGTACTTGTTATCACCCACAATAGGACAGCCCATGGTCGCTAGCTGCACGCGGATCTGGTGCGAACGGCCAGTCAAGGGGTCCACTTCCAACAGGTAATACCCGCCAAGCTCCGCAAGGAGCCTGTAGCTGAGTTCGGCGCGTTGACTGCCAGCAACTTCATTCGGGTGTGCAGTTACAACATTCTTCTGTGTATTCTTAACCAGCCAATTGATCAAGGTGCCGGAGGGTTTGGCAGGCTTGTTCCTGACCACCGCCCAGTAGGTTTTCTTCACTTCGCGGTTTTTGAACATGGCATTCACGCGCTCCAGTGCTTTGCTGGTCTTGGCGAAGAGGATCACCCCACTCACCGGACGATCCAGGCGGTGCACTACACCGAGGAACGCACTGTTAGGCTTATTGTATTTATGCGCCAGGTAAACTTTAACTTTCTCGTCCAAGGGCTGATCTCCTGTTTCGTCTACCTGGACAATGTCACCCGCGCGCTTGTTTATGGCAATGAGGTGATTGTCTTCATAGAGCACATCTTTATCTGTAACCGGCATGCTTAATTCTTAGTACTGTTCTTTATCGTTGGGGAAATCATTTGATTTTACATCTCTGATGTATTCCTGTGCAGCATTCAGGATGCCGTCGTACAGGTTCAGATACTGGCGCAGGAATCGCGGGCGGAAGCCTTTGGTCAAGCCGATCATGTCGTTCACAACCAGCACCTGTCCGTCGCAATGCGGACCAGCACCGATACCGATCACCGGGATGTGTACGCTTTCAGAAACTTCTTTCGCCAGCTTCGCTGGAATTTTTTCCAGCACCACGCCAAAACATCCGGCTTCCTGCAAAAGCAAAGCATCCGTTTTCAACTTGTCTGCCTCTGCTTCGTCCTTTGCACGCACGGTGTAAGTCCCGAATTTATAGATAGACTGCGGCGTTAAGCCCAGATGGCCCATCACGGGGATACCAGCAGTTATAATACGCTGAATGGATTCTACCACTTCAGCACCGCCTTCCAGCTTTACGCCATGCGCGCCAGACTCCTTCATGATCCGGATCGCCGAGTTCAAGGCCTCTTTAGAATTCCCCTGGTAGCTACCAAAAGGTAAGTCCACAACCACAAAAGCGCGGTTAGCGCCCCTTACCACGCTCTGTGCGTGGTAGATCATCTGATCCAAAGTAATCGGAAGCGTGGTCTCATGACCTGCCATCACATTCGAAGCAGAATCACCCACCAGTAAAACGTCCAGTCCGGCATCATCAAGAATGGTTGCCATAGAATAATCGTAGGCTGTTAACATGGAGATTTTCTCACCACGTGCTTTCATTTCCTGAAGGATGTGTGTGGTTATCCGTTTTACTTCTTTATGCTGAGACATATGTGTTGTTTTTACAACAAAATTAGGTTTAATTAGCCATAAAACCTATCTTTGCAGTCGAA